>Ga0209594_1000030_pt1 | contig 119123 bp, 107 predicted proteins | sample AshMeaCrysSpring_FD_184126 | JGI IMG/M metagenome (GOLD analysis project Ga0209594, IMG submission 184126) | Groundwater microbial communities from Big Spring, Nevada to study Microbial Dark Matter (Phase II) - Ash Meadows Crystal Spring... | ecosystem: Environmental > Aquatic > Deep...
TTAAACTTGAGAGCGAAGTCACTAAGTTTTAACGGAATTTTCCAGCAAAGTTTGCTACAGAAACTCATGACAGATTTGACGGCATTTGACTACATTTGACTACATTTGCGTACAACGTTTATGATACCAATGACAGTGGGCAAGGCTCCTTACGGCAGGCAATTCTCGATGCATATACTATTCCCGGTGTCAATACAATTACCTTTGAAGGGGAAATTTTTGCAGATGGAGTTCCAGATACAATCACTTTAACCAGTGGTGAACTGATGATTGCTTCTGAGCTGATAATTGAGGGATTAGGAGCCGAAGCCATCATTGTTAGTGGAAACAATCAATTTCCGGTCTTTGTGGTTGATGATAATGACTATGACTCTCTGTCTGAAGTGTCTATTAAGGGATTAACCATTACAGAAGGGCAAAGTGGAATAGTTAATCGTGAAAATCTGACGGTAGAGAACAGTGTTATCTCCCATAACAGGGCTGGTGAAGGGGGAGGAATTGAAAACTTTGGGGATCTCAACCTCTTAAATAGTACAGTTTCAAACAATATTTCTGAAGAAGATGGGGCTGGTGTTTTGAACAGCGGAAACCTGACGGTGATTGATAGTGCAATTGTGGGTAATGAGTCTGAAACTGAACAGGGTGGGGGTCTGTATCATGTGGGTAACCAGATGACGGTGATCAACAGTACCATCTCTGAGAACGTTGCCTATGGTGCAGCAGGCATTCTCAATGGGGGTGGTAGTACAGCAACAATTAGTCATAGCACAATTTACAATAACAGTTCATTGGCTGATAGTGGAGGAATTCGCAATGTTGGTGAATTGAGCATCACCCATAGTATCGTTGCAGGAAATACAGCGACAACAGATCAGCCAGATGTTGATGGATATTTTGTGGTGAGTCAAGGATACAACCTCATCGGCACTGCCACCGAAAGTATAGGGTTCACGAATGGTGTCAATGGTGACCAGGTGGGTACAAGTAGTCACCCAATTGATCCTTTACTCGGTTCTCTACAAAACAACGGTGGTTTCACAGAAACCCATGCGCTTCTTGCTGGCAGTCCAGCTATTGATGCAGGTGACCCTGACTTGACATCTCTACCAGAATTTGACCAACGGGGTTCTGGCTTCCCTCGAATTTTGGATGGTGATAATGATGGGACTGCTACCATTGATATCGGAGCTTTTGAATCAGAATTTCCTCCCCCTACAGCCGATATTATTGGTACTCCAGGTGATGACCATCTCCGGGGAACTGATAACGGTGAGCAGATATTCGGCTGGGCTGGAGATGACCACTTGAGGGGGCGTGATGGTAATGATGAGATATTTGGTGGCCCTGGAGATGACCGGATGAGAGGCGATGATGATAACGATACCTTGATGGGTGGCCCTGGAGATGACCGAATGCTAGGGGGTGATGGCAGTGATACCTTCGTGTTGGCTGCTGGTGAGGGAACAGATATCATTCAGGACTTTGAGTTAAGTGAAGGGGATCAAATCGGTTTAGCAGGAGGTTTACAGTTTAGCCAATTGAATTTTGAATCTGACCAAATCTTATTGGGTACTGAAGTTTTGGCAGAAGTCAGAGGATTTGATACTTCTTCCTTGACCTCATCCAACTTCGTTACAATATAGGTTGATTCTTCTCACAGTGTGGGCATCTAGCCCACTGGGGAAAAATTCTGTCATGATGTTCACAATTGATTCAAGACAGCTATAAAGGTAAGACAAAGACATCATTACTATTGCTCTTGATCATTGTGTCAACTGATTTCCGTAGTACAGAATTCATTTTCCCCACTAATTCATCAATTCTGTTTATGATTATACCTCTAGAAACTGATTAATTGATTGAGCAATTTGATCATAATTCTTTTGCTCTTTTTGGGTTTTTAACACAAAATTATCACCCGTCATCAATACTAAGCTTATAGTTTTACCATCTTCAACATCTTCTGTAACTTCAACTTTTTTAACTTCAGTCAAGCTTTTTTCTTCCTGCTCTGATTTCAGTATGTTTCTTTTTGTGATACATAATTGATTTGAGGTTTTATCAAAAAGGCAGTGAGTAATATTTTTTGCCTTTAATTCATAAATAGTAAACAAGAAACCTGGAAATGCCAAAACCAATCCAAGCATAACAATCAAACGATCATCTTGCTGAATAGTTAAAGAGTTTTGTTCTGATGCTTGAATAAAAGAATTAATCAATAGATTATTCTCATAATGATTTGTTCCCAATCCTGAGCTATAGCTATTAGTTAAAGGAATTTGACTATTTTGAGTCATTAGAACAATCCGATAAGTATCACCGTCACTATCATCATTGACCTCAACTTGAGAACCCTGAAGATTTGTAACAGGAATTGGATCTGTCTGTTGTCCTAGCCAATTCTTAGCAACTATCTCACAATTAATCTGAGTAGGCTCAATGCGATTACACTTTAGTATTGTTAAATAATCCCCCCCAAAGCTGATTTTAAGTCCTACTAATAAAAAAACTAAACCAAATGGTAATCCTGTAAGCAAACTTTCAGAATATTTCTGGACTTGTAAATTAAGGACTGTTGGTGTTTGTTGAATAATTCGCACAAGCTTATCCTCTCAATTCAATCATTCTTTAGTGCAGATGCACGTCCAGAACTACCTTTTGATTTTTCAGGATTCCGGGAAATTCTTAAATTAATTTTTGTTGATTAATTAGTCCCAGTCCTCAAGGTTTATTGTAAGATGAGTCTGGTCAATTTAAAGCAATCATAATGAGAACAGCAATTTGGGCATTCGCCACAACCTCGATTCTCATCTCTAGAATTCTTTATGCACAGGTAGTTAACTCAATGCCGCTTCAAGCAAGATCTGTACGAATTGTATCTTGTGATCGTCTTCCTAATGATTTAAATTTCGAGTTTCAGCCTGTAGAATGCGGCCCTGATCTTCAAATAGATTATCTCATCGAAGGGGGCAATATTATTGCTATTAAAGAGGATTCCCTAGTACTTGATTTCATTAAAACTGAAGAAGGTTCAGATATTTCAAAATATCCGAATGGAAGACCCGCTTACAGACAAGGATCATTTCCAGAAGTCTCAGAAGACGGTAGACATGGCGTTTTTTCAATTGAAGTTAACCAGAATCAATGGGGAAATGTAGACAATCTTTCTATCAAGGGAAAAATAACGGTTATAACTGCCTCAAAATCTGAAGAAAAAGAAATTGAACTTTCTGTTAATGACCAGCAAGAGCAAAAAATTGGGCTATTTTCTATTAGCATTGATTCTAGCGAGGACAGCGTCATAGGAATTAAACTTACTGGGCTACCTGATAGTCTGATAGAAGTCAAACTGGTTGATGCTGGTAAAGAATTAGAGTCAGAGAGTTATGTGTCTACTTTTACATCAACTTACGCTGAAACCACATTCTTCTTCCCGCCACCTAAAAGTAATGAAGTATTAGTGAAGGTCAGCTACTGGCTTGACCTTCAAGAACAAGAAGTTATCTTTGGCGAATAATATCAAAGTCTAGACTGTTGAAAGCCAGACCATCCATCTGTAGTGTACCAATATTCCCATTCTCCCCCCGATGCTGTAGACCAATCTTTGAGATCAAACGCGCCATGACCCTCAGGGGTTCCCTCCATTCGATAGACTTTCACTGCACGTCCATCATGATCCCAAATTAACGGTTTTCCGGGTTCCATTTGTTCGGGAGGGGCGCTATTCACTTGTAAAAAATAAGCATCTTGTCCCGCTTTTCTGCCATTCCCAAAAACTTGAGCAATTCCATTCTCATCAATGGCAACAAATGCGCCTTCTTCTAATCCAATCCCATAGACAGAACGTTGATAACTACTATCTTGAAAAATCCGGGCTAACAGCCCAAAAAATCGACCATATCGGGTCTCTGGATGGGTATCATTTTGTCGATCTAAATGGGTATCGGTAATCACTCCTTTTAAGAAGGGGGCTTGAATAAAATTGCTGCGATAAATATCATGACTATTGGGATGAAAGGGGTCATCTAAAATTTCTGAACTCAAAACTCCTTGGGCGGCTGGCGCATAATAATAATCCCCTAAAATTGCCATGCCAGCACTAGTTCCCGCTACCGGAATTTTTTTCTGATTAATTAAATAATTAATCGCATCTTCTGTGGCTGTACCTTCCCAATAATCTTCATATTTATTCTGATCTCCCCCAGCAATAAATAAGGCATCGGCTTCCTTAATGTATTGAATCACTTCAGGATTATTGGCAGCAGCGCGGCTATCAATTGAAAGTTCAGCAGCAGACTGAATAAAATCCCGATAATTATCGGCGATCCATGCGGCTTGACTGCCCACACCACCACACCGTAAAATTAAATAATTCCCTCGGTTACAACGCTTCAAAAACCATTCTGTTGCAGCATCTTCTCCATCAGAACCTCCTTCTGCACCACCAATTAATAGAATCCCTGGCTTAACCTCTAACGGCTCAACTTTACCGTATTCTAGGATATATTTAAAAGAACGACTATCCCGACTGCTGGGAATTGATTCTTGTAGTTTTCTGGCCATATTCTTAAAACCCTGAACTAAATTTTGACCCGCCCTTAATTGTATATTGAAATGGTCATTTCTAGACTCACCGATCAATTTCGGTTGATGTTATAAAAAATTAATATGAGGTGCGTCATTGACACATCCTACAACTTATGCAACTTGCACCATTATTCCCGCTCATTCATCCTATTTTAAAAACAACATTTCCTCAATGTTTGTGGCAGGGACAGCCTCACTTGAATGAAATTGCCTTAACTTTTGATGATGGCCCTCATCCTCAATATACTCCGGAGTTACTGAAAGTTTTAGATGATTATCAAATACCCGCCAGTTTCTTTTGGTTAGGATGTTGTGTAGAACGTTATCCTAAAATTGCCCAATCTATTTATCAGCGGGGACATTGGATTGGTTTACATGGTTATCAACATTATTCTTTTCCTAAGTTAAGTTTACCTCAAATTAAAGAAAGTTTAACAAAAACTCAAGTTGCCATTAAAATGGCTTGTGATTTAGATGCTAATTCCGTTTTAGATGTTCGTCCACCCAATGGTTTATTTACCCCCAAAATTTTAAAAGAGCTACAACAGTGGAATTATCGGCCAGTGATGTGGAGTGTAGTTCCAGAAGATTGGGTTAATCCCGGTATAGAACAAGTAGTCAATCGTGTGATCAAACAAACGATTTCTGGATCAATCATTGTCCTTCATGATGGCTATTACGGCGGCAAAGATGTTGCCAATTCTGTTGCAAAAATTATTCCAAAACTCTTGGAAAAAGGATATAAATTTGTTACGATAGATCGGCTTTTGCAACGCCCTTAATGCTGTTTTTTTGATTATGGTACTCCGACCTGAAACCGATCCAATGACTGGCAAACTTCCTTTTGTTGGCAATAATTTTGCAGAAGATTTCACCTTTTTTCCCGGTAAATTGGGTGTGTTTCCTCAAGGGTTTTTTATGTTGGAAGGAAATGATACAATTCAAGGATCTGCGGATGGAGAATTAATTCGGGGAAACCAGGACAATGATTTGTTATGGGGTGGGGGTAGCGATGATACCTTATTAGGAGGATAAGACAATGATCAGCTTCAGGGACAGGAGGAAAACAATCTTATCTTTGGAGAAAACGCACAAGATACCCTTGCTGGAGGGGCTGGAGATGATAGCATTTTCAAAACCGTACATTAGACTTTCCAGTTGACAAATCTTGATAAAACCTATCTCAATGCTGTTTAAAATTCTGGTCATTCTGCATACCATGGGAGCAACTGTCTGGACAGGCGGACATCTGGTGCTGGCTGTCACAGTGTTGCCCATAACTCTGAAAAACCATGATCTTGAGCGCATCCATCAGTTCGAGGAACACTTTGAGGGTTTTGGGCTAGCTTCGCTCTTGCTCCAGGTCATTACCTGGTTGTGGCTGAGCTGGATCTACTTTCCGGGCTTTCAAAACTTTCTGGCGTTTGATTCCTACTTATCAACTTATATCGATATTTCTACTTTTACCAGCGAGTCTTACGCCCTCTCCAGAAGCTTGAAATTCTGTGTGTCCCACAGTATTTGTTGATATAATTCTAATGTCTTCTTCCCTAATATTTTTTGCCGCATTTTCATCTCTATCGTGATGAGTTCCACACTTCGGGCAAGTCCATTTTAGTTCCTTAAATTAGTTTAAATCGGTAAATCGTTACGGGGTTTAAAGGTTTCAATTTGACGTAATTTTTCATACAATTCTCGTTCCTGTGGACTAGGTTTTTGAGGGACAACAATTTGAATTTCAACGAATTGATCGCCTCGTTCTCCTTGTTCATTAGGATAACCTTTATTCGCTAAACGGAGCCGCTGACCGGAAGTGAGTCCAGGGGGAATTCTCATTTTCACCCAACCATCAAGGGTCGGCACGGTAATTTCACCCCCTAACACGGCTTCAGCAGGAGTTACCGGAACTTGACAGTGTAAATTAAATCGTTCTAAACGGAAAAATCGATGGGGGGACAGATTAATTTTTAAAAACAAATCCCCGCCGCCAATGCCTTGATTTCGTAAGCGAATGCGTTGACCAGGGATCATCCCAGAGGGCATATTCACTTCCAGCGATCGCCCATCCTCGATCCGAATTCGTTCTGTACCGCCTGTGTATGCCTTCTCTAAGGGTAGTGTCAGGCGGGCTTCGATATCCCGTCTCGCTTCACGGGGTACAGCCTTATAAACAGCTTTTTTGCGGGGGTTACGATAGGGATCGGTTGCTTCAGCGCTTGGCGTAGTATTGTTAACGGTGCGGACTTCTCGCCGCCGACCTAAGAGTTGATCCACAAAGGTATTGAAGTCTGGATATTCGGCAAAATCCATCTCTTCTGAGGTGCGGCGGCTGCTGGTTTGACGGTTGCCCCAGGTGGTTTTAAATCCAGAAAAGGGTGACTTGTTACGACCTTGAAATCCTTTTTGATTCCAGAATTGACTATACTCATCATACTGGGCGCGTTTGTCAGGATCAGATAAGATACTATAGGCTTCACCAATATCTTTAAATTTTTCCTCGGCTGCTTTATCACCAGGATTGAGATCGGGATGATATTGTCTGGCTAATCTGCGATAAACCCGCTTAATTTCTTCAATGGGTGCGTCTTGAGAAACTCCCAATACTTGATAATAATTCCGAAAGTTCTGCATTCTTCGTTAGTAACTTTTATGGCAATTTATTAATCTGAAACTATTTCAGAAAAACCCCGACTTAAACCTCTGAATTTCCCGCTGTAGAAACGTTACATGTAACGTCCCTACATTGAGAATTTGTATCGTACCGTCTCGATATAAAAATCCCATCTGATGTTACAACCAATCATCCTCTTCTTCATCCCAATCCTCACTTTGATAATAACGCCGAGAACGGCTTGCACCTCGGTTATCATATCGAGGATAATCTCGGGACTCGTAAGCATCATATCCTTCAACAATGCGGCGTTCGCCTGAACCCGAAAATGTCCGACGAATTGATCCAAACAGATCGTCCTCGTCCTCTTCAATCGCAAAAGCAGCGACTTCTTTATTCAAATCATACAGGGCATCTTGTAAATCTGCCCCAATTTGATCAATTCCCCGTTCATCATCTCGTTCTAAACTATCTCGTAATGCCCGAATTAAAGTTTCAACTCGTCCTCGCTGCCGTTGGGCAAACTGCATCCCTTGATCGAGGGCAATTTCTCGCAGTTGGCGTTCGGCTTGATAGGTTAAGGCTTGGGCGCGGTTGCGTTTCTCGACTCGTTCCCGTTGCAGACGATCTTGATCGGCAAATTGTTCCGCTTCTTGGATCATGCGGCTAATTTCTTCAGGAGATAGGGTAGATGCCCCTTGAATGGTGACACTTTGTTCGCGGCCCGTGGTTTTATCGAGTGCGGTTACCAGTAAAATACCATTGGCATCAATATCTAACGCCACTTGAATTTGCGGGACACCGCGAGGGGCGGGTGGAATACCAGTAAGTTTAAACCGTCCTAAAGATTTATTATCAACGGCAAGTTCTCGTTCTCCTTGCAAGATATGAACTTCAACCAGAGTTTGATTGTTTTCGGAAGTGGAAAAAATATCTGACCGCCGTACAGGAATAGTGGTATTGCGCGGAATTAATTTCTTCATCACGCCGCCAATGGTTTCTAACCCCAAGGATAATGGCGTGACATCCAATAGCAGAATATCTTGAACATCCCCCGCTAAAATTCCGGCTTGAATAGCTGCCCCCACTGCCACCACTTCATCCGGGTTAACGCCTTGGTTGGGTTCAAGATCGATTAAACTACGAACCAACTGTTGAACCATGGGCATCCGGGTTGACCCGCCCACCAATACCACTTCATCAATGCGACTGGGGCTAATATTGGCATCCATCACGGCTTGTTTGACCGGACGACGTAACCGTTGAACTAAGTCGGCACATAACCCTTCAAATTCTCCTCGGGTGAGGCGAGTTTCTAAGTGTTTGGGTCCTTCTTCGGTGGCGGTAATAAAGGGTAAATTAATTTCTGTGACTCCCACGCCGGATAACTCAATTTTGGCTTTTTCTGCGGCTTCAGTTAACCGTTGTAGGGCTTGGCGATCGCGTCTTAAATCCACTCCATCAGTCTCGAGGAACTGTTCTGCTAACCAGTCTACAATCTTTTGGTCAAAATCAGTCCCCCCCAGTTGGGTATCGCCACTGGTAGACTTGACTTCAAATACCCCATCTCCCACTTCTAAGACGGAGACATCAAAGGTACCGCCACCTAAGTCAAATACCAGTATTGTTTCATAGTCTCGCTTTTCTAAACCATAGGCTAAAGATGCCGCCGTGGGTTCATTTAATATCCGTTTGACTTCTAACCCCGCAATTCGGCCGGCATCTCGTGTTGCTTGTCGCTGAGAGTCGTTAAAATAAGCCGGAACGGTAATCACTGCCCCGGTGACGTCTTCCCCTAAATAGCGACTGGCTTCATCAGCCAGTTTCCGCAAAACCATCGATGAAATTTCTTCTGGGGCAAAATCCCGCTTCAGGCGAGGACATTTAATTTTAATGTTACCCGTTTCCTCTCGACGGATGGTGTAGGGGACGCGCTTTGAAGCCGGGTTTAATTCACTATATTTACAACCCATTAACCGTTTTACCCCAAAATAGGTATTTTGCGGGTTGAGAACCGCTTGCCGCCTTGCCATCTGCCCGACAATGCGTTCTCCTTCTTTGGTAAAACCAACAACGGAGGGTGTGGTTCGCATTCCTTCTGAATTGGCAATTACAATGGGCTTTCCCCCCTCCATGACGGCAACCACAGAGTTTGTTGTCCCCAAGTCTATGCCGACTACTCTACCCATGCGTTGGTTTTCTCCTTGTTCTGCTCCAATCTTGCCTGATTTTCTACTTTCCAGTGTACCGCGTCAACGTTAAAGTGTTGGGAAAGTCGTTTAGAAGTCAGCTATTCTGAAGTTAGAAGTCAGAAGTTAGGAATTAGGAAAGCTTTCTTATCCCTGTTGCCTACTCCCTACTCCCTATTCCCTATTCCCTACTCCCTGTTCTAAGATTGCTATTATAAATGGTAATAATCCGAGTCAAGGTTGTCATGTCTGTTGATCGATCTCCGTTTGATCTCAGTGATCCGCCGCAAATCCCTAAAGACAAACTTCCCACGATGTATGATTTACCCAGTGAAGTTGTGGGGGAATCCGGATTGCCAGACCTGTTTCATATATGGCAAGCTGAACTATGCAGCGCCACGTTTTGTCCGCCCACATACGATAGTGATTCGATATTTATCGCCAGCGATCTGAATTTATATTATGATTGGCAACACACAAGTTGGTACAAGCGTCCGGACTGGTATGCAGTTGTGGGTGTTCCTCGATTCTACGAACAACGAGATTTACGCATGAGTTATGTGATGTGGCAAGAAGAAGTGCCGCCATTTATTGTGATTGAATTTCTCTCAGAAAGTACACGAGATGAAGATTTAGGCAGAACAACCCGAAAAGGGGCAATTCCGACAAAATGGGAAGTTTATGAACAAATTGTCAAGATTCCCTATTATGTCACGTTTGATCGGTTGACGAATGAATTACAAGTCTTTCAGTTAGAAAATCAACGGTATCAACTCCAGCAATTAACTGATAATAAACTGTGGATACCCGACTTAGAATTAGGGTTAGGATGCTGGTTTGGCAATTATAAGGGTTCAACTCGGTGTTGGTTACGGTGGTATGATATTGACGGAAATTGGTTTCCTACGCCTCAAGAACAAGCAGATCTTGAACGTATTCGGGCTGAAAATGAACGTATTCGGGCTGAAAATGAACGTATTCGGGCTGAGAGTGAAAGTCAACGGGCTGAACGGTTAGCCGAATATATCCGAAAAATGGGGATTAATCCTGATGAAATTTAAGCACTGAGTAATTCAATTAACTCTTGTTTCTTCATCTTACTATATCCCGTGAGCTGACGTTGTTTGGCGATCGCTTTCAATTCTTTCGCGGTCATACTCTTGAGAATAGCTGGATCTTCAATAACTTCTGGCATCGGTTGCGGAGTCAGATAAAATACCGTTTCTAAGGCTTTTAATTTCTTACCTTTGGTAATTCCACATTTTAGCTGAGTTATCGGATCTAAACTTTGCCAATATTGACGCGGGGCTTGATCAATGCGGCTAGTTGCCGTTGCTAGTTTCACTCCTTTTAATGATGTGGCGGGTTGTTCAATTAAATATTGTAAGGCTTGTCGAATTTCATCTGTGGTTGCTGTAGATAGATTTATTTTTGGTATTTTTTCCCCTGATAAGATTTGAGTCAGTTGTTTTGTTTCCTCGCTATTATCAGCGATAATACACCAAATTTTATCTAATCCGGCTGCTTCGGCTACGGCATAAATAAAAGTATTGCCAATCACCTGATATTGATCTTGTCCTGTTTCTTTAACAATTAAAGGAACCCAATTTCTTTGTTCAGACTGACTCAAAAGTTTAGCCGCTGCTGTAATTAAAAATAACGGTGCATCTGTGCCTTCGCCGGGATCAATATCTTCCAGATAAAGATGCATTAAATTTCCGATATCACTTAAATTACTCATTGTAAAAAATACTCCTTTGCTAAAGCTGAATAATATTCAAGGGCAGTTTTATTCTTATAAACCGCAGGAATTTGATCAAATCCGGCATTGGCGATATAGGCGTAGCTGGGAATTTCAAAAATATGACGATCTTTGCGAGAATTTGTATATCGCGGATAAAAGTATGGCAGTAAATCAAACTTGTAATCTGGATCTTTCTTGGTTTTTGAAATAATATGATCGATAGCTTGATAAACAGTCGTTCGTTGAGAGTCTGTCATCTTCTCACCATTAAAGAAAATGGGGAGGGCAGTTGGCCCACCATCTTTACGAATCTGTTGTACTTTTGGGATATATTTACAAATAGCAGTTGCCGCATTTTTTAAAGAGAAAATATTATTGTGTTTGGTGGGAATCAACACAACATCTGCTGCATAAACCGCACTAGTACTCGAAAAACGCCAGTTCGGCGGAGAATCAATTAAAATATAGTCATATTTAGATCGAAGCGTTTCTAAAGTTTGACTCAGTCTATAAATCTTTAGTTCTTTCCGTAAATCATTTTCACTTTTTTTAGTAAAAAATTGATCCACTGGAATCAGATCAATTTCATATGTTTTACTTTTTATTTTCACCTGACGACGCTTAATCACCTTCTCTAGATTTTCATCTCTATTTATCAAGCAATCATAAAACCCTTTAGGCTCAACTTCAAACCCCAACGAATGAGTTAAATCTTGCTGATCCGGATCGAAATCAATCACCAATACTTTTTTATTATATAGGGTTAAAACAGCCGCTAAATTGACCGTTGTTGTGGTCTTTCCTACTCCTCCTTTATTATTATAAACTGCAACAGTTAAAGCGTTTGCAGGCGTTTCAATTTTATGACTAATTTTTGAAACAATATCAATCACATTTTCCGGATGAAGTTCTAAACAAGGCGTAGCGGTATAAACCACTTTTCCATGCTTTCTAAATAGTTGAATATGTTGGGAGTTTGTAATAATTCCCCAATTTACACTTTTACAATTGGAATCCAAACAGTAATTTTTTAGTTGTTGAACTGTTTTAAGATATTGTGGAGATCCTTCGCTTAAATTGATATCTCTGCCTTTGACTTCTACCAGTAAATTCGGATTAGTTCGAGTTTCTAAAAACTTATCTTCTTCTACACTTTTTCGTGCTGCAAAATCTACTGCTTTCTGAGAACCTTGTCCGGTGGGAAATTCTGAAACAATATCTAACTGATTAAAACCAAGTGCTGTTAATAACTCAGAAACAAAAATCCGACTAACGGTTGTTTCGGGCGCATTTTCCGGGAGATTGATTAAAGATTGTCGGAGTCTTTTATCATTCATATTAATATTTTTGATTAACAGATCTGATTGATTTTACATGATAATGATATAGTAGTCAGAAATAATTGTTAGAGGTTTAAAACCCTAAAATAAAGTACCAGAAGCCATTTTATTCCCCTGATATTTTAAAATTAATTGCTGACTACTACAGCACTACGAAGATGAGTTAGGACATTTATAAAAACTGCTCTCTGCTCTGTTGGTGTGGGCGTTACGCAGGGCGGATGTAAAATCGCGCCTAGTCGCACCGCAAAGTCTGTTGTGATTAACGCGCTCAGGAATGACGGATGAAGGCGCGTAGTGCTATATAAAAAGTTATAGCACATTTTTAAATGAACATCAGTCATTCTAATATTATTTTCAAAAGCAGTTTAATCCGACAACAACAACAAAAGAATCAGCTGAGCTGAAACTGTTGATCAAGTCCTTTCCTTGTTAGAGAATGACTGACAAACTGAAAGAGAACATTGAGGGATTGATAACAGGATTAAAAAGGAAATCTGGAAGTTTAAAAAAATTCTGCAAGAGATTGTCATAACTGTATGCATCGGACACCCTGTGGAATGATGACAAGATGAAAAATTTTAGCTGACAGTAATCATATCATATATCATATAATATAACTGCAGAAAATACAAGATTATTGGTGTTATGGGATCTAAGCGCTTTGTGATGTTGACAACAAACTATTTTGATTGTTCTTCTGTCAGCAAAACCATTAAACAACGCAGTTATCGGGGGGTAGGAAGTACTGCAATTGGAGTTGCGACTACCTTAATGGCAACGGCTGCCGAAGCAGCTTCTCTTGGTGCGCATTCCCTAGGCGATTACGAATCGCCGGGGTCGCACCGCTTATTCACCAGCAGTTTTTTATCTAATCAAGTTCTCCAGTATGATCAAACCACAGACACATATCTTGGGGTATTTGGTGAAGCCAACACTGCCGATAGTGGACTGATGGGGCCTGATGGCTTGACGTTTGGCCCCGATGGTAATCTCTATGTTAGTAGTTTTGGGTCTAACGAAATTCTCAGATATGATGGCATCACGGGAGAGTTTTTAGGTTTATTTGGCGAAGCCTCTCAACCCGATAGCGGCCTCACAACTCCCGTTGGTTTAACCTTTGGTAGTGACGGTAATCTCTATGTTAGCAGTTTCGGCAGTAACGAAGTGCTGCAATATGACGGGACAACTGGCGCTTTTCTCGGCATTTTTGGAGAAGCTTCTAACACGGGTAGTGGTTTAACCAGCCCCGATAACTTAGTATTTGGTTCTGATGGTCATCTCTACGTGACCAGTTTTGGAACCAGTGAAGTGCTTCGATATGATGGGATAACGGGCGCTTTTCTGGGGGTTTTTGGAGAGGCTTCTAATGCTGACAGTGGCTTAGATACTCCGACAGGATTACGCTTTGGGCTTGATGGTAACCTCTATGTTAATAGTTATGTGGGGGATGCCATTCTCCAATATGATGGCATGACGGGTGAATTTTTAGGGACGTTTGCTTCTGCGGCTGATAGTCCCCTCAACGGCCCTGTGAATTTAGTTTTCGGGCCAGAAGGTGACCTGTATGTGAGTAGTTCTAATTTACTCAATCAAGGAGATGAAGAACTTACCAATCAGGTATTAAAATTTGATGGAATAACAGGTCTGTTTGAAACGGTTGTCTTGGATGCCGTCAATAGCGAAGGAGAACTGTTTATTCCGGCTGGCTTAACTTTTTCTCCCAATACGACTGTACCAGAACCGAGTTTAAGTTGGGGGATTTCTGCTTTAGCAGTATTAATAATTTCTCGAAAATTCTGGAGAAAAGGGAAGTAGGGTGTAGGGTGTAGGGTGTAGGGTGTAGGGTGTAGGGTGTGGGAAGTGGGGGAAAAGGAGACAAGGAAGATGAGGAGAAATCTAAAATTACCTATTGCCTATTGCAAGAGTGCCTATTGCCTTCTGCTTTCTGCCTTATGATAAAATCATCAGCCGTTACTTTCCAGGATAGCGATGGTGGGGACAACGACCAACCTAGACATTACTTGGGAAAAATTACCCGATGATTTTGTCTTACCGAATGACCCTGTGGACAATATTACTCAACCGCTGTTAGCAACGGCGTTATCCGATAGTTTACAAATGGCGGGTTATCTGCAACCTAACGCCCTCACTCCAACCAATTACGGCATTTGTGCTACTGTCAATGGTAAGGTTGTCGTCAAAGCGCCAGATTGGGCATTTATCCCAGAGATTCGAGTTTCTCGTTCAGAAGTTGAACGCAGTTATACACCGCAGTTACAGGGAGATATGCCAACGTTAGTGATGGAGTTTCTCTCGGAAACTGAAGGGGGTGAATATTCTAGTAAACCCACCCATCCTCCTGGAAAGTGGTTTTTTTATGAACAGGTTCTGCAAGTCCCGAATTATGTTATTTTTGAACCCGCCAGTGGAACGTTAGAGGTTTATCGGTTGGATGATACGGGGCGTTATCAATTGGAACAACCGAACTCAGCAGGACATTATTGGGTGGGTGAAATGAACTTGTTTCTAGGGGTTTGGCAAGGCACCCGAGAAAACCGAACAGGCTATTGGTTACGATGGTGGGATGAAGCTGAAAGTTTATTATTATGGGGATTTGAGTTAGCCCAAAAAGAACACCAACGGGCGGAAAGACTCGCGGAACAATTGCGACAGGCAGGGATTGAACCCCAAGCTTAAAACGTTCAGAAATGGGTGTAGAGACGTTCTAGGGAACGCCCCTACAAAATTATGAATTAACCCACCTTGGCAGTAACAGATGATTTAATGAAACCAATTTCCATAAAGTAGGATAAATAGGTTTTCACCAAGGCTTGATCAATTTTTGGACATTGAATGGATGTTCCTTGTAACCCAGCGATGGTATTGTGACAATCATACTCTGGATTATTTTGATAAAGTTCCATAATGGTTAAATCCTTGTAAACTTTTTCAGTGAATATCGGTAACAACGGTACTAATGCATGATTGGGAGACTGTTTTGTTTGTTGTATTAGGAGTTTTTTCCATTGAGAATAGGGTAAAGATTGCAAGGAATACCCTAAACTTTGAATCAACTCAAATAACTCAATCGTCGTGAGATTATGTTCTGGAGGAGTCAGATGGAAAACTTTGCCAATAGAGTTAGATTGCATCGACAAATGAACGATAGTTTCAGACACATAATTAATCGGAATAAATTCCTGTCCTTGATTCACTAACTCCGGAAAATAACCCATTTCTAGACAGCCTTTGATGAATCGTGACCAGAAATCTGTAGTATTGGTAACTCCAGTTTCAGGATGTCCTAACATAAATCCAGGCCGCATAATCGTAACTGGTAATCCCCGTGATTGAGCAATTTTTACCAATTGTTCAGCCACCCATTTACTTTGAGAATAACCTAAGTCTAAAGCCACATACTCTTCATAGTCTTCAATGTCCTCATTTTCAAATAGGAATTGACAGTTTTCAAAGTAGCTAACTGGCCCGAAAACTCCCGCTGTTGAAATATAATGCAAGGGTTTAATTTGACTCTGAACAGCGAGTTGAATCACGGCTTGAGTCCCTAACACATTGGCAGCTTTGACCATAGAATAGGGCTTGACAAAGTTCACTTGAGCACCACCATGATAAATGGTATCAATTTGAGCGGCAAGTTGGTTAAATTGATCGACAGTTAATCCCAGTAAGGGCTTCTCTAAATCCCCAGGAACCGGAATCATTCGGTTGCTAAATTCTGGCTGCCATAACCGATATTTTTCCAGGGCTTTTTGTAGTTTTTTCATCCCCTGTTTAGTATCAGTCGCCCGCACTAAACAATAAAGCGTTGCGGAAGTTTTGCGGAGCAATTCATCAATTAAAAATGCCCCTAAAAATCCTGTACTTCCGGTTAAAAAAATATGGTTTGGCTGACTGATTGTTTCAGAATAAACAATATCTTGGGGACAAATTTCCCAGGGTAAAACAACGTCTGCTTTTAAGTTAATCGTTGCGGGTTTAGTCTCAATGGTTTGAGTATTATCCAACTGTTCAGCCAGTTGAACAATGGTAGGGAATTCAAACAAACATCCCACAGGAGTATCCATTTCTAATGTATCCTGCATCCGGGCGATCGCTCTTGCTGCTAATAACGAATTCCCTCCTAATTCAAAGAAATGATCATGAATGCCTAAAGAATCAATCCCTAACAGTTCACTCCAAATAGTTGCAATTTGTTGTTGAATGGGAGTCTGAGGTGCAACAAATTTAGCTTCTAAATCGCAGCGGTTGATCTCAGGAACAGGTAAAGCTTTGCGGTCAATTTTACCATTAGGCGTGAGGGGGAAGGCTTCTAACATCATAAACACGGCAGGAATCATATATTCTGGCAGTTTTTCCCGCAAGTAAGAACGCAAATGCGCCACAGAAAGGGTCTGACAGGTCAATAGATAGGCGACTAGACGTTTTTGACCGGGGATATCTTCTCGTGCCATCACCACCGTATGACGCACCGCTGGATGCCGCCGCAGGGCGGTTTCAATCTCTCCTAACTCGATGCGGAAACCCCGTATTTTCACCTGATGATCCAGGCGGCCGAGAAACTCAATATTACCGTCAGGCAGATACTGCGCTAAATCTCCCGTATGATATAGTCGTGCTTCGGGTTCAGGACTAAAGGGATCGGCAATAAACCGTTGTGCGGTTTTGACGGGATCATTGGCGTACCCAGTCGCTAAGCAGTTGCCACCAATATACAGATCTCCTGGAACTCCAATGGGGCAAGGATTGAGATGGGCATCTAAGATATGATAGCGAGCATTTTGAATCGGTTTTCCATAGGGAATACTCACCCACTGGGGATCAACAGTGTGAATATCGTAATAGTTAGACCAAATGGTGGCTTCGGTAGCGCCCCCTAAACCCATCACCTGAGTACCTGGAAACGCCTGTTTTAAGGCATCTGGCAGCGTCGTCGGAATCCAATCTCCACTTAAAAAGACGAGACGCAGTGAACTTGTAGCCGTTGCTGGGATAGAATCAAAGAAAGGAACCAGTTGCTGTAAAACGGCTGGGGCAGAATCCCAAAAGGTAATGGGTTGAGAACGGAGTATCAGCAGAAGCTGTTCTGGGCTTTTCTGTTGGGTTTCGGAGGCAATATAAATGGAACCGCCAGCCGCTAATAACCCAAAGATATCGTAAACGGAGAGATCGAAACAAAGGGATGTCACAAACAAAATTTGATCTGTTGAACCCACTTTGAATGTACGATTAACCCAATCAATTAAGTTAACAACGGGTTGATGACGGACGACAACTCCTTTAGGAACACCTGTGGAACCGGATGTATAAATGATGTAGGCAGTATGATGAGAACAAACGAATGTTGATGGATTGTGATCCGGTTGTTGTTGTAAATGCCATTGGGTCCATAGGTGATTTGGTCGGGTAGTAGGTTGAATTGGCGTTTGAACGGTTGAAGTAGCCTCAGCTTTTTGCAACACTACATCGTAACGATACCGCAACTCATTATTAAAGCCTGTCATCCGTTTTTGCACTGAAACTGCTGCAATTTGCGTTAATTCAGATTGCAAGTCAATAAAGAATTGTTGATCAATATACAATCCATTATTGAGTTGGGTGGCGTTGTATTTGCTGGCATCCTGATCAGTTGCTAAGGATTGCTTAAATGCTGCTTTCTGGGCTAAATCCAAAACATCAGCAATAATGATTTTTCCCCCAGGTACAAGCTGTTCTAAGGCTTGTGCAATCACCTGTTGCAGATAGAAATAACCGGGGAAAAATTGTATTGTACTGGCTAACAAAATCAGGTCAAATTGTTGAGATTTAAGAGGCTCTAATTCATGGGCATAAGCCGTCACTAACTCAATATTGTGGTATCCTTGTTGACGAATAAAGTCTTGATTGCGCTGTTGTGTGACTCCAGACGGATCAACCCCAACATAACGCTTCACCTGAGGCGCTAGGCGATACATAATTAAACCCGAACCGCAGCCAATTTCTAGGACTTGTTGTTCAGCATTAAGATCGGGTTGCGCCAGTCCCACCACATGATCAATATATTCATCAATTTCTGAGTCTAGGAAGCATTTCCCAGTATAGCTACTAATGAAACCCCCGGCTGAAGCGCGATTGACGGCTTGTTCGGCAACATGATCCCATAACAATCGTATCGTATCGGGATCGAGGGATTCCGGTTCAGGTTTGGGGGTGTGAACATCTACACAAATAATATGGTTGAGGTGAGGCTGTTGCCATTGCAACTGTTGAACGGTTTGCAGTTGAGAAGACTGGGTAATCAGATAACCCAACTGTTGCGAGGACAAAATCTGTTGCATCCGTTCAGTCGGCCAGTGAGGATCAAACGGAATATAAGCGCCCCCAGCTTTGGTTACAGCTAACACCGCTATCATCATCTCTGGAGAACGTTCTAAGTTAATTCCCACAAACACTTCTGGCGCTACCCCTAACTGTTGCAGATGATGAGCCAGTTGATTCGCACGGCAATTTAACTGATCATAAGTAAGGTGTTCTTCCCCAAATACTACCGCCACAGCATCGGGTTGGTGTTGGACTTGCGCTTCAAATAACTGATGAATACAGCGATCTTGAGGATAATCGGTTTGAGTATCATTCCAAGTTACCAATAGTTGATGCATTTCCCCTGGAGTCAGCATCGATAGCTTGGTGATAGGTTGATTAGCATCAGCAACAATTGCCGTTAATAGGGTTTGAAAATGTCCTACCATGCGGCTAATGGTTTCGGTTTCAAACAAATCGCTGCAATATTCAAAATAACCTGTTAATCCTTCTGGGGTTTCAATCAGTTGCAGCAGTAAATCACATTTGGCGGTACCGTTATCAATCTCAATCAATTGGTGTTGCAGTCCATCGAGTTGCAGTTGTTGGCTAAAGTGACGATTTTGTAAAGCAAATACCACATCAAATAAGGGTTGACCGCTGAAACTGCGTTCCGAATGGAGGGCTTCTACCAGTTTCTCAAACGGTAAATCCTGGTGGCTGTAAGCTTCTAACGCCATCGGTCGCACCCGTTGTAACAACCCTCGGAAACTGGGGGCACCAGAAAGATTAGTTCGCAACATGACAATATTGACAAAGAAACCGATCAGCGATTCAATGCCGGAGTGATGACGATTAGCCACGGGAGTTGCTACCGCTACATCTTCTTGACCGGTATAACGGTACAACAATACTTGAAATGCCGCCAACAGGGTCATAAATAACGTCACTCCCTCCTGACGACTCAACGCCATCAAGGCAGTGGTGAGGGGTTGGGAAAGTTGGAAGGATTGACGAGCGCCGCGATCGCTGTTATGAGTGGGACGAGGATGATCTGTCGGTAACTGTAACTTCGGCAAATCTGCTATCTGTTGCCGCCAGTAATTGAGTTGAGTTTCCAATACCTCGCCTTGCAACCATTGACGTTGCCACAGGGCAAAATCACCGTATTGAATCCTTAACTCTGGTAAAGTCGTTGCCCCATTGTTGGCGTTGTACAACAAACTTAACTCTTGACACAACAGGTTCATTGACCAATCGTCACACAGAATATGATGCAAAACCATCAATAAAATAGAGTCTTGCGGATTAAACTGTATTACCTTCACCCGAAATAGAGAATCTGCTGAGAGATCAAAAGGTTGTTGGGTTTCTTGCAGTAAAATCTGTTGGGCGGCTGTTTCCCGGTCTGCTGGCGGTAAAGTTTCTAAATTAATCACAGAAAGTGCCAATTCAGCTACGGGTTGAATCACCTGTTGAGGTTCTCCGTCAAGGGTTGTGAATGTGGTTCTGAGAACTTCGTGACGTTGAATGATTTGATTCAGACTGGATGATAACCGCTGAAGATTCAATTCACCCGTTAAACGCACTGCCGCCGGAACGTTATAGCGAATCTGATTAGGTTCAAGTTGATCTAAAAACCACAATCGGGCTTGGGCAAAGGATAAAGGAAGGTTTTGGCGTTGCGGTAAAGGTTGAATGGTGGGAATTTCAGTGGATTGATGTTGATCCAGTTGGGTTTCAATCTGTGGCGCTAGGGTGGCAATAGTCGGCGCTTCAAACAGACAACGCAAGGGAAGATCAATACCGTAAGTGGTGCGAATTTGAGCAATAATTTGGGTCGCCAATAAAGAATGACCCCCTAAATCTAACCAGTGATCCTCAATGCCAACTTTTTCTATTGCCAAAACCGTTGACCAAATTTCAGCAAGGGTGTGTTCAACGGCTGTTTGAGGCGCGACCCAATGGCTTTGGAGGGGGAAATGGCAAAGATCCGGCACAGGTAAGGCGTTACGGTCTACTTTGCCATTGGAATTGAGGGGAAAAGCCTCCAAGAACATAAAAGCGGCTGGAATCATATAGTGAGGGAGTTGCTGAACCAGCCAGTTTCGTAAATCGATGGGAGTGGGATAATGTTGAGATGATTCCTCAGAAGAGGGAATCAGATAAGCGGCTAATTGCTTGTCTCCAGGGCGATCTTCTCGGGCAACGACTACCGTCTCTTGTACCGTCGGAAGCTGGTTAAGAACGGCTTCTATTTCTCCCAGTTCAATCCGAAAACCCCGAATTTTAACTTGGTGATCGATCCGTCCCAAATAGTCTAACTGACCATCCGGTCGCAACCGAACTAAATCCCCAGTTTTGTACAAGCGGGTTTGACCTTCGGGGTCAAAGGGATTAGGAATAAACCGTTCCGCGGTGAGTTGAGGGCGATTGAGATAACCGACAGCTAAGCCCACACCACCAATGTACAGTTCTCCAACTTCTCCATCGGCAACGGAATTTAACTGCTCATCTAACACGTAAACCTGAGTGTTGGCAATCGGATGACCAATGGGTATAGAATCGGTTCCGGGTTGAACTTGAGCAATGGTTGTCCAAATCGTGGCTTCAGTCGGCCCGTAGAGATTCCAAACTGAGGTTCCCTGTTTCAGTAACCAATCTGCTAATGTTCGCGGTAGTGCTTCACCGGTAGACCAAATATTTAAACCGGGCTGACCTTGCCATCCACAGCGTCGCAACATTTGCCAAGTGGCAGGGGTTGCCTGCATGATGGTTGCCTCTGAAGTTTGTAAGAGTTTCCCTAACTCGACCGCATCAGTTGTCGCTGCAGTTGAAGCAATAATCAGATGAGCACCCACCATCAGGGAGAAGAAAATGTCAGCCACAGAGATATCAAAACAGATACTAGCGACAGCAACTACTTTATCCTCAGAACTCATTCCTGGGGTGGTTGTGATGGTCGTTAATAGATTAATTACCCCTTGATGAGGAATTTGTACCCCTTTGGGTTTCCCGGTTGAACCCGAGGTATAAATTAAATAAGCAATCTCATCAGCCGCGTTTGCCAGTTCTAGATTTTCTTCGCTGTATTGAGTAATCTTTGACTCATTATCATCTAGACAAATGACGCGAGATTGAGCACATAGAAGTGAATTAGCAAGATGTTTTTGAGTCAGTATACAAGCAACTTTAGCATCTTCTAAGACTAAACGAGTCCGTTCGACAGGATGGGCTGGATCGAGAGGAACATAAGTTGCACCCGCTTTCAGAGTTCCTAATAGTCCAATCACCATTTCTAAGGAGCGTTCAACACAAATTCCAATCCGTGTTTGAGTCGCAATCCCTTGATCCTGGAGATAATGAGCCAGTTGATTAGCACGAGCGTTGAGTTCTGAGTAGGTGAGTTGATGTCCTTCAAAAGTGACTGCAATGCAGTTAGGCGAACGTAAAACTTGCTTCTCAATTATTTGAGAAATAGATGCACCCTGATTCTTTTTCATTCGGAAAAGTCCTGCCCAAGCAGCAGGTTAATTAATCAAATTATGATAATATTAAGTGGACACTGCTAAAAAAACAACCCTCAATCTAGATAATTAATGTTTTTAATATTTTTTTAAGATTTAAGGTTTTTTTATAAATTGTGATCATATAGACAGGCAAAAATCACTGAATTAATGGAAGTTTAACGGTGGCTATAACCCTGATTCTGGTGTAAGCTGAGCACTTGATATTTGCGTTGAATCATCCAGAATTAATAGTTTCATCAAACTCGCGTGATTCGGGTTAAAATTTATTATATAAAATTAATTAAACTTAATAAAAACAAATAATACTTCAGCTCTTTTCATATCAATTTTTTATGATCAAAAAGACACTAAAAAAAATGTGTAATTTGTAACTTTTATAACCCTGTATTTTTACGCAAGCTGAAATTTCAGTTCAACATCATGAATAAATTCCGTCAGCAAGAGATTGATACTCAACAGTAATGTTGCATTTAACCGATTCAATTTTAACCTCTAAGTTAATCTTATCTTTTCTATACTTCTGTAATTTTACTGATACAAAAAGAGATAAAAATCACCCTGACCAAAAGGCAGATCTCCGTAGAGAGACGGTTGTCATTTCTGTTTAATAGGCATACCTTAGACATAGAAGACTTTTTATAGTTAACAATAGTCAGTTTTTGTTTTCACAAAACTGTCATTAAATCCTCTGATGATATAGAAGTTTAGTATATTGAAACCCGCTTATGAAAACTAATTTATTGGGTTACCAACTACTAGAACAAGTGAGTGCAACTGAAAAAACCGTTGTATATCGAGGTGTTCGACAATCCGATCAAAAAAATGTGATTCTTAAACTGAATGGCACTGTATATCCAACAATAGAAGAGATTAATAAACTCAGACATGAGTATGAAATCTCAAAACAGATTCAATTTCAAGGTATTGTCAACCCTTTAGGACTAGAACAGTATCAAAATAGATTAGCCTTAGTTTTTCCCGATTTTGGTGGAATTTCTTTACAAAAATTTCTGACTACATACTCTCTTGATCTTCAACATTTTTTAGTATTAGCGATTCAGCTTGCTGATATTCTAACTCATCTCCACAAGTATCAGATTATTCATAAAGATATTAATCCGAAAAATATTATTATTCATCCTGATACACTTGAGATTAAAATCACTGATTTTAGTATTGCAGAACACTTACCTCAAAATGTATCAGCAGGAATTCAATCCCATGAATTAGAAGGAACATTGCCTTATATTTCTCCAGAACAAACGGGAAGAATGAATCGTTCAGTGGATTACCGAAGTGATTTCTATTCATTAGGGGTAACTTTTTATGAAATGCTAACGGGTCATGTTCCATTTACCACAACAGATGTACTCGAATTAATTTATGCTCATTTGGCTAAAGTTCCGGTTTCACCTACAGATATAATTCCAGAAATTCCTGAGGTTATTTCTGATATGGTAATGAAGCTGATGGCAAAACGAGCAGAAGATCGATATCAAATGGCTGAAGGTTTAAAATATGATCTGGAATGTTGTCTAGAGCAATTCAAATCATTCGGTAAAATCAAACCATTTTCTCTCTGTCAGCGGGATCAATCGACTCAGTTAATGATTCCCCAAAAACTCTATGGTCGTGAGGCAGAAATCACAACTTTATTAAATACTTTTCAACAAGTTTGTACAGGTTCGAGAGAGTTAGTTCTGGTTTCCGGTTACTCTGGTGTTGGAAAAACTAGCTTAATTCAAGAAATTCATAAACCGCTAGTCCGTCACCGAGGTCGTTTTATTTCAGGTAAATTTGATCAGTTTCAGTGTAATATTCCTTACAGCGCTTTAATTCAAGCATTTAGAGAGCTAATCCATCAGTTATTAACAGAAGACGAAGAATCTCTTTTAGACTGGAAAAATAAGCTATTAAATGCTTTAGAAGGTAATGGTAAAATCATTATTGATCTGATTCCTGAAGTTGAATTGATTATTGGTTCTCAACCGCCAGTCACTCCGTTAAATGTTATCAATATCACAGAATCTCAAAACCGCTTTAATCGAGTATTTCAACAGTTTATTCATGTTTTTTGTAGTAAGTTTCATCCACTAGTCTTATTTTTAGATGACTTACAATGGTCTGATTCAGCCTCCTTACAATTAATTCAAGAATTACTCAATCATTCTGAAAGTCAGTATTTATTGATCATTGGAGCCTATCGAGATCATGAAGTTTATCCAAGTCATCCCTTACTTAAATTGGTGACTGAAATACAACAATTAGGGATGAAAATACATGCAATTAATTTACAACCGCTGACACTTGATACAGTTCAGCAACTGTTATCAGATACTCTAAAAAAATCAGAGGATTTACAGGAACTTGCGAAGCTGATTTTTAATAAAACCCAAGGTAATCCTTTCTTTGTGAATCAGCTTCTCAAAACCCTTTACAAAGATCAGCTTCTTTATTTTGACTCAAAAAACAGTCAATGGTTATGGGATATTCATCAAATTCAGTCTGTTGATATTATCGATTATAATATTGTTGATTTAGTGGCTAGAAATATTAAAGAACTCTCTGATCAAACGATTGAGGTACTAAAATTAGCGGCTTGTATTGGTTATAAATTTAGCTTAAAAACCTTAGCCACTATCAATCAAAATTCCAAAAGTAATACCGCTCAACAATTATGGGAAGCCTTGCAAGCTGGATTAGTCATTCCCCTCCATCATGCTGGAAAAAATGCATTTTTTGAGTCACTTGAATGCTATAAAACAAAAATTGAATATAAGTTTTTACATGACCGTGTTCAACAAGCAGCTTATTCTCTGATTCCAGAAAATCAGAAAAAAATTACTCATTTAACGATTGGTCGGTTTTTATTAAAGAAAACCGATTTATCTTGTCTAGAAAATTCTATTTTTGATATTGTTAACCAGTTGAATGCTGGACGAGAGCTGTTAACAAAACAGCAGGAACGAAATCAATTAGTTAACCTAAATTTAACCGCAGCTAAAAAAGCAAAGGCTGCAACAGCTTACCATACAGCTGCTGAATATTTGAATGTTTGTCTTGAACTTTTATCAGAGTCGGCTTGGCAAGAGCAGTATGATTTAACCTTTGAAATCTATAGAGAAGCCACACAAATCGCCTACTTAACCACTGATTTTGAGCGCTCAGAACAGTTAGCAGAAATTAGTTTAAACAATACCAGTAATTTGTTGGATAAAGTTAAGATTTATAAGCTTAAAATTAAATGTGATATTGCTCAACAGCAAATTATTCGCTCAATTGAAACGGGACTGCAAGCGTTGGAGATGATGGGGGTAAGTGTATCTCAAAGTCATGCAGTGTTGGATTTACCTAACCTCGAAGACTTAGAATCAGTTCCTGAAATGACTGATCCTAATGATTTAACAACCCTGCGATTGCTTAAGTTACTTTCGACTGCTGCTTATAATGGAAAGCCTGAACTTTTTCCTGCCATTATTTTAACAGAAATTAATTTCTGTCTCCAACAAGGTCACTCAGCTTTAGCAGCTCCCATTTATGCAATGTATGGCTTACTCCTCTGTGCAGGAACTGAAGAAATTGAACGGGGATACCAAGCGGGTCAGATTGCTCTGAAATTATTAGAACAGTATCAAGCTTCAGAACTTAAATGTGAAGTTTATGATTTATTTTATGGGTTTATTAGCTCTTGGAAAGTTCATCTTAAGCACTCAATTCAGCCTTTGCAAATTGGGATTCAAAGTGGCTTAGAAAATGGCAATCTAGATTTTGTTGGCTATTGTACATTAAATGACTGCTGTAATCAATTTTTGCTAGGGATGCCCCTCAATGAATTGGAAAAAAAGCAATCTGACTCTATTGATTTGCTCACGCGAATTAAACAAGAATATCCTCTCAGATCTCTTCAGATTTTAAGGGAATTAACTTTAAGCTTGTTCCAGCCTTTTCAACAAACCACTAAGATTACAGGTTCAGCATTTGCGGTTGATCAAATGCTCTCTCTTGTACAAGAAGAAAACAATCAAACTTTACTGTTTTTGATCTATTTTTTTAAAACGATTTCGCTCTATTTATCCCAAGACTATGAGCTAGCCATCTCAATGGCTAGAATAGCCGCTCAATATATTACTGCTGTGGCTGGATGGAATGTGATCGCCATTCACAACTTTTACTATTCTTTGAGTTTATTAGCCTACTGTCATCAGCAAAATTATCAACATCAATCTAGAGATAAAAAGAAACTTAAACAATATATTACACAGGTTAATAAAAATCAAGAAATAATGAAAAAATGGGCGAGTCATGCTCCCATGAACTATCAACATAAATTTGATTTAGTGGAGGCTGAAAAAGCCAGGTTTACTAGCAACTTATTAGACGCAATGGAGTATTATGATCGCGCAATTGATGCTGCAAAAGAGCAAGGTTATATTCAAGAAGCAGCGATCGCTGCGGAGCGAGCGACAGAGTTTTATATAGCACTTAACCGCTCACGCACTGCACAGACTTATTTTTATGAAGCTTACTATGGATATATTCATTGGGGAGCAAACGCTAAAGCAAGCCAGTTAAAAGCACAGTATAGTCAATTCTTTTCTGAAATTATACCTTGTGAACCCAGAAAAAATGAGACTCAAGACATTGAAATGTCAGTCTCAACAACCACAGGTAAAATAGACCAGCTATTGGATTTTTCTAGTATGAATAAAGCGGCTTTAGCTTTTTCCGAAGAAATTATTTTGGATAAACTAATGGGTAAAATCCTGGAAATTGTTATGGAAAATACAGGTGCAGTTCGAGGTTACTTAATTTTAGAGGAAGAGAATCAATTAGCTATCGAAGCGGCTGGATACTTAGAACAAGGAGAGATTGTCTCAAAAAATTATTCATCTCCTGTCCAGCTCAATAGTAATATAGTACCTATTTCTATAATTAATTATGTTTGTAGAACAGGGTTAACACTGGTTTTAAATGATGCAGCTCATGAAGGAATTTTTACAAATGACTCCTATATTTTAAAACAAAAGCCAAAATCAATTTTGTGTATGCCTTTTCTAAATCAAGGTGATTTTGTGGGCTTAATTTATTTAGAAAATGACCTAGCTACAAGTGTATTTACTCAGCAAAGATTAGAGATTTTAAATTTTCTATCGGCTCAAATTGGAGTTTCTTTGAAAAAAGCATTACTGTATTCTGATTTAGAACAGACGACACATTCTTTAAAAGTTGCGAAGCAACAATTGGAAGAATATAATCACAACTTAGAAGCGAAAGTTCAGGAACGGACATTGGCTTTGCAAGATAAAAATCGTTCATTAGAAGAAAAAACCTTGCAATTAGAACAAACCATGCAACAATTGCAAGCCACCCAAGCGCAACTGATTCAAACAGAAAAAATGTCATCTCTGGGACAAATGGTTGCGGGTATTGCTCATGAAATCAATAACCCTATTAGCTTTATTTTTGGTAACTTAGTCCATGTGAAGGAGTATTTTGATGATGTCTTTTATGCACTGCATCTTTATCAAGAGGAATTCACCCATCCTCCGGCTGCACTTCAAGCAGAGATTGAGGAGATAGATTTAGGATTTATTGAAAAAGATATTCCTCAACTGATTCAATCGATGCAATCCGGCGCGACTCGAATTCGTGATATTGTTTCTAACTTAAGAAATTTCTCCCGCCTGGATGAATCCTCACTCAAATCGATTGATATTCATCAGACGATTGAAAGCACGTTGCAAGTCTTACAGCATCAGATGAATAGACCTGGCGAATTCTCTATTAATGTAATTAAACAATACACGACTTTACCCAGAGTTGAATGCTATCCAAAAGATCTAAATCAAGTTTTAATGCATATTCTCTCTAACGCCATTGATGCTTTAAAAGAATTTAAAAATCAACATCCTGATTCCTTTGATTCTCCAACCATTCAGATTAAAACGGAGTTACTCAAGGATAACAAAGTCAGAATTGCAATTGCTGATAATGGCATTGGTATGACGGAAACAATTCGAGATCGGGTCTTTGATCCGTTCTTTACCACTAAACCTGTTGGGTCAGGGACAGGATTAGGTTTATCGGTGAGCTATTCCACTATTGTCAACCAACACAAAGGGGATCTCAGATGTGTTTCTGCACCCGGAGAAGGCACAGAATTTATCATTGAAATTCCACTGAAACAATCCTAAGAAATGTTTATTATTTTGCATAGGTGTGTCTTAAGCTATTGAATTATTATTTTTGATTTTTAACCTTATACCAGTCATCTATAGCAGATAATACAAAAGTTGCTGCTGGGTGTTCTAGCATCTGTCTTAAAGCCTGAATTCCTCCCACTCTTAAAGCGCTTAAAATTCGCTCTGATAAAGAGAAGTTATTCTCAACTTCATGGATGGCTTCTATCGCAACTTTCATTTTTTCAGTACTTGTATTAATGGGATGAGTTTGACTCAGTTGATTCAGCAGTTGTTGAATATCATCAGCAGCTTTGGTTAAAATTTCTTGCTCAGCTTGATTGTATTGATTTTCAATATAATTCTTTTGCTCTTTAACATTCGTTTCACTATAATTCCCAGTCCCACCCTGAATATGACGACTGGCAGATTCACTATTAGCAATAGCATTATTATTAATGGGTCTACTGGCTAATAGTTTCGTCACTTCCATCAGATTAACACTCTCTCGTTTGTAGCTCTCAATCTGGCTATCTTTAATTTGTAGCAGAGTTTTATATTCCCTTTCTAAGGCTTGCAGCTTTAATTCATAATTCTGGATAAAGCTACTATGAATTTTTCCTTTATCGGAATGAGCAGGGACATTAACCTTGACAACAATCACCCCATCCCCTTTATTCTCTATGCTTTGAACAGCTAATTCAGTTTCTTCATTTTCTACCTGAACTTGTTTAAATGCAGAAACAAATGCTCTCCAATTGACCCCATCTTTAAAAATTAGATCAACAGTATTAAAGACTTCCTGAAACAGTTGAGTAAATTCTCCCGGTGCAAATATCCCACTGCTGGGACGACGTTCCTGTTGATGATTTAGCAAATAAATATAGTCACATTGAATTTGATCCAACTGCGTTTTACTATCTGTATTCCAGGCTTCAATACAAGCGGCGGTTAATTTTGCTTGAGTTAGATTTGTATCAATAGCATTGACTTCAGTTAAATTTGCCCCTTCTAAGTTCGCACTTTGTAATTTGGCTTTACTCAAATCTGCTTGAGTTAAATTAGTATAACTCAGATCTGCATGGGTTAAATTAGCACCTCGTAAATCAGCTTTAGAAAAATCCTGACGATACCCTTTCCCTGACACTAATAGTTCTCGTACCTTCCACTGTGCTAGTATAGATTTTCCAGGTCTCGCTCTGTCTAACCATTTCGCTTTTTTCCAAATTGTTCGTGTTAAATTGGCTGAACGAAAATCAGTGCTTTTGAGAACAGCGCCTGTAAAATTTGCCTCTGTTAAATCTGCGCCTTGAAAAGAGGTGCCGCCAATGGCAGCAAAAGTCACTGCAATTTTGCGAATTAAAGTATGTTTCTCATCTCCTTTCATCGCTCGACGAGCAATATAAAAATTGACTCCAGCGGCGATCGCCACCGTAATTGATACTGTTAACGCTCCAGCAATCGCCATTGGTATTGATCCAGCAACGGATAGAGATCCTGCTAAAGAGCCAGATAGAGATGCAGCTACAGTGACTGCACAGCATAAAGCCACAATCTCAGCCATAATTCCAGCAATCGTGGAGGCGACTGCTAAAGCCATACCTCCAGCCCCTGCTCCAGCCCCCGCTATCGCCCCTGCTCCCATGCCAACACCGACAAAAACCATTGCAACGGCAAAAGTTCCTCCACGGGTAAATGCAATATCAAAGGCGATTGCTGCTGCTGAAGTGGGTGCTCCTGCCATGACTCCGCCAACAGCAACAACGGCAACTAAGGCAACTGCAATAGCAACAAGCACCGCTACCGTTGTAATCGCAGCCAAAATTCCCTGATGCCATAACACAATTAAAAATGTAACCCAGACCACTAAACTGACCCAGCCTGCGACCATACTCCCGGAACTGGAGGTATCAAAGATTAAAACAATGAAGTAAGCATTCAGGGTATAGCAAAATCCAGAGAGGGCAACTAAGAGTAAAGCAGATATTAGGAGTAAAATCATCCGACTCTTCTGAAGTCCAGCTTTTGCTTTAACAAACTGAGTTCCCTGTAGTCTTGCGCCTTGGAAGTTTGTACTGCGGATATCTGCACCACTGAAGTTAGCGCCTGACAAATCTTGATTTCTAAAGGATAAACCCCTCAGATTGACTCCTCGAAAATCTCGTTCACCTTGGGCATACTGCTGTAAAACCTCACTTGCTTTCATAAGGCTCCAATTATGAAGATGCTATCTCCATTATTAATCTATTCTCCTAGAAATCCCAAATTCGCCCAGTGTTTGCTATCGAGTCAGACGTATATTTGGCAACGGTACACAACACATTAATCTGTATCAAACCAACTGGCTCGCCAAGCAGATTCTGCTTCTAATACTGCTCTTTCTCGTTGTTTTTTATGATAATCATGTTTAAGCTGGCTCAGTTGACCGGAAAGATGACGAATTTGATGGCGTTCTGCCATCAGCTTGGCATCAGCAAATTCAATTTCTGATAAGCGCAGATGAATGGTCATTATGCGAGTAATAGAAGCACTTTGCGGCTCTTCAGTATCTTCTGTTTCAATCATAATATTCAACAGATTAGGCGGCCCAGCAACAGCTTCTGCAGCGGCTTCTGCTTGAGAGGCAACTTCTAAGATCGCTTCTGGTAGTTTTGGGGCAAAAATATTAAATTCTTGAATCAGAAAATTGGTATTTCGAGACAGTTGACTCAACAGGCGGCTCATGGCAGATTCAATCTGTTCTTGCCATTCGGCTAACTGTTCTGGTAAAGTGGGAGGCTGATCCAGTGGCTTTAAAAAGGGTAATCGGTTTAAGTCTTCAGATTGAGTTTCTACCAGGGTTTGTGGTTCTGCATTGGGTGGAGACTCATCTTGATCCGTTGAGGCTAATTCTAAAGGTTGACTGGACTCTTTTAAGGGTTGGGTTGGACTCACCAATTCCAACAATTCTGTTTGAGCCTCTTTGGATAACTCTCGTAAATTCTGCTGAAATTTTTGCCGTTGTGAGAAAGATAACTGCAGAAATGATTCAGGATAACCCTGGGTACACAAGTGATAGCAAGCTAAGACAAGCTGTTGACTGAGGGCTTGACCTAAAGCTGCAAGATAGTTACGATAAACTTTCTCAAACTCTTGAGCCAGTTCGGCGATCGCGGTTTCTAATGCGGTTAACTCTTGCTGAATTTGCTGAATTGATCCTGCCATTTCATCCCTCAAGAATGGTTGGAAAATCATAAAAAACCCCGACTGAGTGACTCCAAAAACGTTCAATCGGGGCAAAGATTATTCTCTCTAATCACTCTAAATTTTGCCACCGGTTTGAGCCGCCACTTCTTCTGCAAAATTAGATTCTTCTTTCTCAATTCCTTCACCTAGAACAAATCGGGAAAAGCGACGAACCACAATATTTTCTCCAACTTGAGCAACGGTTTGTTTGACTAAATCTTCAACGGAGATATTTTGATCCCGGATATAGGGTTGATCCAGTAGAGCAAGTTCTTTCAAGCGTTTGTCAATCCGACCTTGAACGATTTTCTCTTTAATATTATCGGGTTTATTGGCTAGATCATCCCGGTTCATTTCAATCTCTTTTTCCTTTTGCACAATCTCAGCCGGAATATCTTTAACGCTGACATATTCCACATTCGGACAGGCTGCAATTTGCATTGCTACATTGCGAACGAGACCTTGAAATTCTTCCCGACGGGCGACAAAGTCGGTTTCACAGTTGACTTCTACCAACACACCGACGCGACCCCCAGTGTGAATATAGCTACCCACAAGTCCTTCGGCTGCAACCCGACCTTCTTTTTTGCTAGCCGAAGTAATACCTTTTTGCCGTAGCCACTCGATTGCTTTTTCGATGTTGCCATCGTTTTCTTTGAGGGCTTTTTTACAATCCATCATCCCTGCGCCTGTTTGGTCACGCAGTTGCTTGACTAATTTTGCTGATATTTCGGCCATGTTTTCCTCAAGTCCTTCTCTTAAAATTAGGTGTGAATTCTGACAAGACACCCGTTAATGAATAGTAACAAATGACTGAGTCAATCTCAATAGACGGGATAGTAGGGGGGTCGGCAGTAGGGTGTAGAGTGTAGTTTTTTTGCCCACACCCCACACCCCACACCCTACTCCCTGACTTTCCCCTTACTCTTCTTCGTCAGTATCCTCTTCGTCTTCGATCTCTTCCTCGTCGTATTCTTCGTACTCTTCTTCTGCGCCTTCGTAGCCTTCGTAGTCTACACTTTCCAGCTCACCGTGACGACCTTCGTAGATGGCATCGGCCAGTTTACCGACAATTAACTTAATCGCGCGAATGGCATCATCATTGGCGGGGATGTGAATATCTGCTAAATCTGGATCGCAGTTGGTATCTAGCAGTGCGATAATGGGAATCCCCAGTTTCCGGCATTCAGTCACTGCGTTATATTCCCGGCGTTGATCCACAATAATCACAGCATCAGGGATACGACGCATCATTTTAATCCCGCCAAGATACTTTTTCAGCTTACTCAATTCTCGACGGAGAACGGAGGCTTCTTTTTTTGGTAAGTAATCTAACTGACCACTTTCTTCCCGGTATTCCAGTTCTTTGAGACGCTCAACTCGGGTTTTAATGGTTGCCCAGTTGGTGAGCATTCCCCCTAACCACCGTTGGTTGACAAAGTAAGCGCCAGCCCGCTGGGCTTCTTGAGCCACAATTCCGGCTGCTTGACGTTTGGTTCCGACGAATAAAAACTTTTTACCTTGTTCTGAGGATGTTCTGATGTAATCATAGGCTTGTTCCATCAGTTGAGCTGTTTGAACCAGGTCAATAATATGAACGCCATTGCGCTCTGTAAAGATGTACTGAGACATCCGTGGATTCCAGCGACGGGTTTGATGACCAAAGTGAACGCCGGACTCCAGCATTTCTTGCAGACTAATGACTGCCATTATTATTCTTCTCCTGTTTCGGGTTTATCCTCCATTCAGGCTTCTATCTCTATGTGCTCTTGCGGCTGAGACACCCGAAATCCTGAATGTGTGAATTTTAGACAACCTTTTTATTATATCAGAAGAAGTGTCAAGTTGCTCAATTTGGCTAGACTGCTGTCAGGTTTAATTTTTAACTTCTACCATCTCAATCACTTCACCCTCAAAATCTTTGACTAAAAAGTTCAAGGGTTTTTCAGTGCGGATTTTAAACTTAACCCCTCGTAGTTGCACCCGCATTAAAATTTGTTCGAGGCAGTCATGATCAAAGCAAACATGGCGGTGTCGATTTTTTGAACCGTAGCTGGCACCACTAATAATATGCAACTGAGCATTCTTCATGAGTTGATACCATAAACCATCTGCACCAGCGGCATCTTGTCCACCCATGTTCGGCAGGGTGGTAGTAGACATATATAAAGGATCAATTCCAGTTGCTCCCAGGGTTTGTTCATAGTTGTAATAATAATGCAGGGGAACATCAGCCACGGGTAAATCGAGTACCCCCTCATAAAACTGTCTAGCACGATTGAGATCGCTCACCATCACGGTATAAACTTTCGGGGCACTGGTGAGAAACATCCACATGGCAACGGCGTAGGCAGCAAGCAGCATCACCATTACGCCTTGAGTGGAAAATAAACTATCAAGCGCGGGTATAAACGCACCCAAGGGGAGTTGATACAGGAATAAATCCAAATTGCTGATGGCGACCATGAACGAATTTAGGGGTGAACAACTGAAAGGGACAGATCTGAATAACTTAATGTTAACAAAAATATATGCTTTCGACTGCGAACTGTAAAGATGAACAAGACTCAAGTTTTTGTGTATGGAACTTTAAAGCCAGGGGAGTGCAACTATCTGCGTTACTGTCAAGGGGCGGTGCTTCAAGCCCAACCCGCGATCGCTTACGGTCAGTTATTCCAATTACCCATGGGCTACCCTGCCATGATCACCGGAGAAGGTATAGTTCAAGGAGCGATCTTATCGTTCTCCAACCCCTCAATTTTGACGGTTCTAGACCAACTGGAAGATTATCATCCCCACCGTCCCCCGGAACAAAATGAATACCAGCGACAACTGATTCAAACCTATACCCTAGAGCATCAACCTTTACAACAGGTTTGGGCGTATTTAATGACGATTGAATCTCTGCAACGGTTTCCGGGGGTTATGTTAATTCCCAATGGCTGTTGGAGTCCGGTTTAAGGGAGTAGGGAGTGGGGTGTAAGCAACCGTTTATCTCCCTTGTCTCCTTGTCTGCCCAAAATTAAGTGCATGACAGCTTAGAACTATTTCGGTAAAGTTCCAGAATGAGGAGTTTTAGGGATTTGAATTAAGGGTTGATCCACACTAATACTGACGGCATTGGGGTTAACGATGGGAACCACAGGTTCATGGAGGGCAATTCTTAGGGGTTCTATTTCAGAGGACTGACTGAGTTGTTGTCTAAAGCCCCATTGAGTTCCCCCTGGTATCCAACCGGAAATCGCTGCCATCAGCACAGTCGCGATCGCCGCCCCGCCCCAAATGAGGTTTCGGCGAGTTCGGCGCTGAAACTGCTCAAAAATTTGATCGGCAAGCTGTTGCGGGGCAATGGTAGGCTGGGGAATGGGCATCGAACGCCATTGAGCGCGGACTTGTAACCATTGGAAGTATAAAGCTTTAAATTGGGGATCATCCGCCATCCATTGTTCAACCTGACGACGTTCTGTAGGGGTAACTTCCCCATCCAAATAAGCGCTTAACAATTCATATTGTTGGGTTTCAAATTGATCTTGATCCACGGATGGCTCTCTGTTGCAATGGGCGGTTAAATGGTTTTGAAATTGATCTCTGCTCATGCTCTTACCCCCTGACTCCCTAAGGTTTAAGGGATGCTTAACGATGGTTGATCGATAATGGGTTCAGCTTCAAATTGAGTGGAATTAGACTCTTGATTTAATCATGAAGATAATTTTTTAATTGGGATTGTAATCTTTGACGTGCTCTGGCAATTCTAGATTTGACCGTGCCCAAGGAAACCCCTGTCATTTCTGCAATCTCCTCGTATGCTAAGCCTTCGATTTCTCGTAAGACAATGGTAATGCGAAAGACTTCAGGTAAGTCAGCGATCGCTTCTTGGAGTTGGTCATAAAATTCCCGAGTGCTGAGATCTTCATCTGGGCCAGGGACATCGGCTGGAATTTCCCAATCTCTATCATTATCATCCAGATTACGCGGTGCATCCAAGGATAACGGAGGTTGAGTGCGCTTCCGCTTTCGCAGTTCATCATAGAATAAGTTGGTGGCAATTCGGCTCAGCCATCCCCGAAACTTATTGGGTTCTTGGAGGCGCTTGAGATTACGATAGACTCGAATCCAAACTTCTTGAGCTAAATCAGCCCGATCTTGCCAATCCGGCGCTAAATGATATAATACCTTTTCGACATGAGATTGGTATCGCCGCAATAGTTCGCTAAAAGCAGCCCGATCCGGATGAAGTCCGGCTTGACATCGTAAGATGAGTTCATCATTGGATAACTTCTCTGGGGGAAGTTGCGATGTAGGATCGATGATTGTAGACCAAGAGGCGGATACAGATTGACTCATAGACGGTATCGGGGGGGTCATACCTAATATAGAGTATTGACGATTATACATTCATCAGAGTTCCCTCAGCTTGAATCGTTCGATATTTTGCCCAGGCTGAGGGTATCAATAGTCACCTATTATTTGTCCTTCGTTATTTGAGCAATGCCCAATAACGAAGGACAAATGAGTGAGGACAAAGTCACCCCATCTCCCTATCTTATTTCCCTTTGGGTTGATTTTTTGCTTGTTCGAGTAGAATTTCTTTAACGGCTTGGAAAGAATGGAGATTTGAAGTCCCTTCAATCGCTTTCACCGCTAAATCTTGAACTTGTTTTTGGGCGGCATCGAGTTGTTGGGACAGGCTTTTTAACCGGGTTTCTTGGGTATTGATTGTTTCGGATAAAGATTGAATCCGGAGTTCGTAAAAACGTTTTTGTCCTTCCATTTCTTTTGCCAATAAATCTACTTTAATTTTAGCTTGATAATAACCAATATTGCGTCCTGATTCTTTTGCTTTTTTGAGAGTATCCTCTAACTGATCCGGAAATGCTTCAACTTTTTCTTTGACTGCAGCATATTCTGTTTCTTTGAGGGAAATCTCTTCTTCTCGTTGTTTCCACTCTTGCTCTTTTGTTTGACGAGTTTCTTCTAGTTGTTGATCAAGTTGATTTTTATTTTGTTCATACTCATCAATCTCTCGTTCTCGTTGCAATTGTAAGTTATAGTGATAAGTCTCACGATCTCGTTTCAGGTTCCTTTTATAATTTTCGTTTCGTTCCTGTCGTTGACGTTGATAATCTTCTTGCTCTTTTTTCCAAGCTTTTTGTTGCTCTTGAAGTTGTTGTTCTAATGTCTCTTGTCGTTCGGTTAATTCTGCTTCAAAGTTTTTAGCACTTTCTTCATATTGTAAAATTAATGCTTCTAATGTCTCATCCTCTACTGACTCTAAAGAATGGAGTTCATTTAACTGTTGTAATTCAAATTCAACAGCTTTTTGTAAGCTTTCTAATAGAGTAGCTTCTTGAGTTAACTGTTCAGATAATTCACTAATAGCATTTCCAAAACTAGATTGTAATAGGGTCAGTCCATCAATCGTTTGCTGCATTTTTGATTGTTTGGAAGCACTGCCATTTTTTAAAACAACAGCCTCTGAATTTTCCAAACTATTTTGATTTTTAGGGCTAGAAAGTTTATTGAATTGAGATTGTAATGAAGATTTTTCTTTCTTTAATTCTTCATAAGCTGCTAAGATTTCAGCTTTTGTGTTGCGTTGGCTCAGCCTTGCGTTAGCAGTATCGCTTATTTTGTCAGTCATTAATTTCTCCGTTTTTTGATGTTAAAAAAAGGTTTATTTAGAGTTGTTTGAAGTAGAAAATGCCCGCAGTGCTAACTCTTGTGCTTGAGCCATAGTGGCTTGGAGTTGGGTAGATAAATTGGTAATTTGTTCATTTTGTCGTTGAATTGTTTCTTCCAACGAAGCAACCTGTAATTCGTATGCTTGTTGCGTTGCTTCCCACTCTTTTGCCACTAAATCCGCCTTCACTTTAGCCTCGCGACTCGCTTCTTGAATTGCCTCTTCCCTCGCTTTTTTCTCTGCTTCTTTTAACGCTTCGTCAAATCCTGCTGCTTTCTTTTTATTTTCCTCAAATTCTGCTTTATTTTTTTCTAAAATACTTTCTCTTTCTGTCCAGTTTTTGGTTTTTTCTTGATTAATATTCTGTAACTCTCGTTCTAAGTTTCGCTGTTTTTCCTCGTACTCATCCTGTTCTATTTGTCGGATACGTTGCTGTTCATAGTTATATTCTTCTTCTTCTTGTTTACGAGTTGCTGTAATTTTATCTTGTTCTACTTGTGTTGTCGTTTCAAACTCTTGTTGTTCTTTTTCCCAGACTTTTTGTAGGGTTTTCTTTTCTTTATCTAACTCTTCCTGACATCGGGTAATATTTTGTTCGAGTAAGTTCATCTTTTCTCGATGTTCTTGATTGAGTAAATATAAGGCATCTGCTACAATTCTGATTTTTTTTAAGGCTTCTAGCTGTTGATTTTTAACTTCAATAGCCTGTTTGAGTTCATCAAGTTTCAATAATTCTGTTTTCAATTTTTCGGAACTTTCAATAACTAATGTTCCAAACTCTAACTGTAAGTCTGCTAAACCTTTAACAATTGTATCTTTTGTATAGTTAGCTGCTTTTTCAAGAATCTGTTTTCCTTTTTCTTTTTCAGCTTCTTGCTCTTTCGTCGCCACCTTAGAATCTAACTGATTTCGTTGTTCTAGCAGCTTTTTAAATTCGCTAATAATTTGGGTTTTTGTATGGGATATTGTAGAGGAGGTCATAGCTGATTTCAGTAAAAATAACAACGACGAACTAAACTGAGTTTAAAGTCGATACTGTTGAGAAATTCAAGAGATATCGCATCAGGCATTAACCAATATTTTAAGCGATGCTTTCTTATCCTAGCTTCCGTAATTTTTCCCAACTTTCATAGTTATTATGAATGGATTCTGATGGCTTTTCAGTATTTTTACCAAGAATCACTCCTAGAATTTTTTGGCAGCGTTGACAACGATTTCCCTCCCAACAATAACAATCTTCAATTAACTGTTTTAAAACAGATTTCATCTGTTGATTTTCTTGTAGAAGTGCTTGATAGTTATTCTGGATGCTTTCTACAACAACATTAATATGTTTTAAATCCTCAGATAAACTGTCTAAATCTTGCATGGTATTTTCTCTAATTTTGTCTGTGAAGCCTGTTACTTCTTTAAGATAATCATCTGCCTGATGACGAGAAATTAGTTTAAATATTTTTTCCATTTTGAGTGACCTCTAAATTGAATCGTAAAAGCCGTATCAGGAAGAAATTTAATGATTGATTAAACTCTCCCTGTAGCTCTCATTCAGTCGTTAATAAATTTCAACCGGACGTTTTTCAGATAAAGCCGGAAGCATAGATTCTTCTTTTCCGGGTAATTCCAAACTGTCTGTCATTTCGGTTTGCATATAAGCTGCAATTAAACTGGCAATTTCATGGGGGGCTAAATGGTCTAAACAAGCCATTTGTCGAGTGCCTTCTAAGTCAATCATGCGAGCTAAATTACCGTTATTCGCTAATACCACCGCTGCTTGTTCGATGATAGACCAGTCTTTCCGTTCCATCCAAGACCATTTCAAGCTATAGTAATTAATGGGTTTTAGTATCCCTTGTTCATCGGGTTTTTGCCCAGAATGTTTAGCAAACTCCGGTACAAAAATTCCGGTTGCAGGTTCAATTCCTTTGGCTTGAATTGAGGTCACTAAACGGTTAAAGTCACTCAAACTTCGAGACTTAATATAAGTTACTAAAACTACGCCTTTAGGTAAATCACCTGATTCTGCAACAAACCACACTTGCCCCCATAATGTATTCTGAGTTTGACCTAAACTGCCGAAAAATTTGCTAAACTTCAGAATCGTCATGGAGCATTTAGAGCCATATTCTTCATCTCCAATAATCCATTTTCCAGATTGACAATTATTCCGCACGGTAATCGGCATTTCCGGAACTAAAATTGTATTGTCACTTTTACTTCCAAATACAGAAAATTTGTTTTTTTCCATTGCTTGTGTCATAATCTTGTTTTTCTGTTGTTTTGTTTGAGTTCAATTTGAGTTTAATTAACGAATGAGATGGGGTTTCATCTGGGGTTCGGGATAGACGGAAAGTGTGGGGTGTTGAGCCATTTGCAACGCTCCCACTAACTGTTCTAAAATTGACTGATGAGCCGGGGTGAAATGAATACTGAACCCTTCTCCATCTCGGCTATATCCCGGACAAACCAGGGAAGCAGACCCTTGCTCTTCGTGAATAGTGATATAAAGCCAGTCTTCGTCCCCTAATTTATAGTGGGTATCTGTCCAAGTTCTCAGCATCTTCAGTTTTGCTCCCATGACGTTTTACTCATTCCTGCGGATTGTGTGTAATTCGTGAATTGAGGTTGCGTAGCTGTCTCCAACTCAGGCTAGAATTGATTCAAAGGTCAATCTCCCAGGGGATATAAAAGCGTTGAACTTTTTGTCAACTAAGCTGATTGTAGCCTAAATTGATTTAAGCGTCAACTAAAAAGTTGAAATTTTATTCAAACCGTTGTAAAATCGACCTTAGGAGGATAACACCGTGGAACAAACATTTGGAAAACTGATTCGTCAAGCCCGCAAAGACAAAGGCTACTCCCAACGTCAACTGGCTGCTTTACTCCATGTTGACTTCACTTACCTGTCTAAATTAGAAAATGACCGTGCTGACTATGCTCCTAAAGAAGATGTCATTCGGGGGTTAGGGCGGCATCTGAGTATTGATGAAGAGGAATTAATTTTTCTGGCGGGTAGACTCCCCCAACAATATGAAGAGTTTCTGAAACAAAATAACCGAGAAATTACAGCTCTATTCCGTCGCTTACAAACCAATCCCAGTTTTGCCAAAAAGGTTTTTGATGCTGCTCAGGAGGTGGAATAAATTGAGCATTCTCAGACCCTATCGTTATTATCCCAAAGAATCAATTGAACGGCGGGCAAATCAACTGTTGCAACAAATGCAAACAACCTCAAATTTTGCCCCTCAGTGGCCGTTTGAAGCCTCTTCTGTTGCTGATTTTTTAGATTTAGGGGTGGTGTGGGATACCATCCCAGCGGATGAACAGGGGGAAATTGCTGCCCGAATTTTACCGATGCAACGCTTAATTGAAATTAACGAAACCATCTTAGAAAAACCTCAAGGCTTCATTGAATCTACCATTGCCCATGAAATTGGTCATTGGGTCTTACATATTAATCAGGATGAAGCGGACGGAGTCAGTCAACAGTTAGAACTCAATTTAGGAAATTACGGTACAACAGAGGCAGAAAAACCCTTTGTTTGCCGAGCATCTAGTGATGATTCTAAGATTGCTTCGATTGAATGGCAAGCCCAATATTTTGCCAGTTGCTTGTTAATGCCTCGGGATATTTTATTACAAAAACAACGAGGAAGAGATTTAACTCGCTGGTCAAATTTGTATGAAATGCGGGATGAATTGGGGGTTAGTATTTCCAATTTAACCCATCGTTTACAGGAATTAGGTTGGATTACCATTCCCAGAGGAACCCGAAAAATCTATCGGGGGCAGATGAATAGTACCGAACAGCCCTGTTTATTTGGATAATCATTCATTGGGCTTCTTAACTACAAAATTATGATCAGAAGGAGCCTATTAAATTTTGCTAAAAAACCGATGAAATTTATTAAAGTTGGCAATCATTACATTAATTTATATAATGTTAATCATGTTTTACGTCGGAACAAAAACACAGTTGAAATTTATTTTTCTGGTTCTGGCAATTCATTCGGCACTCTATTAAACTTACAAGGAAAAGATGCAGATGAATTTGAGCAACAATTAAATAATTTATGTGATTGATTCTGAGTGAGTACTATTCAATTTGTTGACTTATTTTCTGGAATTGGGGGGATGAGACTGGCTTTTGAACAAGCTCTCTTTGATTGTGATTTACAATCAAACTGTGTCCTCAGTAGTGAAATTAATCCTGATTCAAGAAAAGTTTATCAAACTAACTTTGGCGAACAGGCTTTAGGAGATATTCGACAAATTGAAAGCTTGCCAAAGCATGATGTTTTATTAGCAGGTTTCCCTTGTCAATCCTTTTCTTCTGCGGGTAAAAAAGCTGGGTTTGGAGATACAAGGGGAACTTTATTTTTTGAAATTATGCGGTTGATAGATACGAATAAACCTAAAGTATTTTTGTTAGAAAATGTTCGAGGAATTCAAACTAATGACGAAGGCAGGACTTTAAAAACAATAGAACATGAAATACAAAAATGAGGATATAGTTTACAGATTTTTATTCTGAATAGCTGTAACTTTGGCTTACCCCAAAATCGAGTTAGGGCTTATTTAGTGGGTGTTTTGGGAGATTCACCAAAACTCAATATTATCTCTGACCCAGGGCCTCCAGACTCTCATACTTATACGCAACAACTTTCATTACTTCATCCCCATCCATTCGTTTGTGTTCAAGATATCTTAGAAGATAATCCTGATTTAAAATATAATTGTTCTAATTTTTTTATTGAAAAATTAAAGCAATATCTTCAAGGTAATGTAGAAAAATTACATGGAAAACGACTAATTGATTATCGGGGTGGTCATTCGATTCATTCTTGGGAATTGGGTTTAAAAGGAGAATGTCGTTCAGAAGAAATTGCATTGATGAATCAGTTCATTCTCAAAAGAAGAAATAAGCAATTTGGTCAATATAAAGATGGTAAATTACTGACAAAAGAACAAATCAAGACTTTTTTCGATTCTCCACAACTCGATAATATTCTAGATTCTTTAGTTACTAAAAATTATTTAAAGAAAATCGATGACACATATAAACCTGTTTCTGGTAATTTTTCATTTGAGGTTTATAAATTTTTAGACCCACAATCTATTTCTGTGACTTTAGTTGCGAGTGATGCCAATAAAATTGGTGTCTATCATAACCATCGGGTACGACGAATTACCCCCCGAGAAGCAGCTAGATTACAGGGATTTCCTAATCATTTTATCTTACATGAAAATGATCAAAAAGCTTATTATCAACTGGGAAACTCAATCAGTACTAAGGTGGTTCGATTTGTTGCCAAGGAAGCTTTATCAAAAATTTTTATTTAAGCCATCTTAAACAACAGTATCCGCCAGATTTTACTGTGAAATAAATGTTTTATGGGGTAAATTTTTAGAGTCAAAATTTTGATAAATCTCCAGGAGAATTGTAGAGATATTTTGACTAATTAAACTTTCAATAAATAATCTTTCTTCTAAAGGTTTATGGGAACAGTTAAGGCATTTATCTGTTAAATCTTGTAAGTTTTTAATCACTCTGTAGCGATTGGGAACACAAGCTAAAACCCGCCTAATTAACTTGTTCCGTAAAGATAAATCAGAAAAAACCAGCTGATAAACCGAGTTTTCAGAAGCCATTAAGAAATCTTCAACCTCTTTCATGACAATCAGGGCTGTTAAATTAATCTTTTGATCAGTCATTTTGGATTTTCCTGGCTATAGAGTGTGAGTGGAGGGTATCAATGAGGTTAATTCAGAGAATGATGGGATGGGATAGGATGGAGATACCCATCAAAACAGTTGATTAAATTCGGGTTGGGAGTCAAGATAGAGGAAGGGAATGAAGCCATGAGATTTAATAGCCATCACTCCCAACCTTTGATTTTATGAGGTAGCGGCATACAGTTTCAGACGACAGACCTGACTTGTGTCCTCCACTGTATTACTTTTATGTGCACTGGTTAACTGTTCATCCATTTTAGTAACTGGTAGGCCCTCATGAGGGATCACGAAAGCTTGAGGAATTACTATCGGACTTCGAGTCCTTTTTACCTTATCAACAAAATCTCTATACAGGAAGGGCCAAAAGTAACCTGATCGGGTTGGAGAAAGTGACCTGAATACTGAAGAAAATTAACGGTTATTTTAAAAAATATCTAATTTTTGACATAAAATTTAATTTTGTCAAGAAAAGCAAGGGTTTTTTACAAAAAAATATAACAAAATATTTAGGCAACTAAAACATACTTTATATTAGTTGTTCCTGCATTAAGAACCTTCATCTTCCCTGAAATCTTGCAAAGCCCCACCGTTCTCGAAATGCACATCAGTTTATTTTTGTCAAGATATCAAAGTAACTCATTGAGATAGCGTCATCACACAATTAGCAACTTCATGTTAATTTAGAGTTATTTTAAGCCCTAGGATAGAGGATAAATGAATAGACATTCTTTTATTATCCAAGGGGGCGCTTCATCTCTCACCCCTTTATAGGGACAGTGCATAAATAATGATGCTTGATGAATTACTCAAGCTGATGGAGGCTACAGGCAATTTAAATCCTGTACAGGAAATCATACTGCGTCAAGCCTGGGACGGAAAAACGTACAGCAGTATGGCAGAAGATTATCATTTTGACGCTGATTATCTCAAGAAAGTTGCCCATAAGTTGTGGCATCTGGTCTCAGCATTGTTAGGGAAATCAATTTCTAAAACCAGCTTCCGTGCCATCGTAGAATCCTTAGAGATTACCTATCTACAAAAACAGTTCATTACAAGCCATAATGATCAGTTCTTGGTCAAAACACCCTCTAATCTAAATATTATCGAATTTCCTGGTAGTCTTGTTCCGCTTAATTCTCCCTTCTATATCGAGCGTCTCCCCCTTGAAACGAATATGTATCAGGAAATTGAAAAACCGGGTAATATTCTATGGATTAAAGCACCTCAAAAAATGGGGAAAAGCTCGCTTTTAGAAAGAATTATGGCTCGGGCTGCCTCTCAAGGTTACCAAACCATTTATATTGATTTTCAACAAGTCGAAACGGCAAATTTAAGCAGTCTCAATCAATTTTTGAAATGGCTCTGTGTCAATATGACTTGGCAGATGAAATTAGAACCCAAGTTAGATGATTTTTGGGATGATGATATCGGGAGTAAAGTCAGTTTTTCCCGCTATTTAAGGCAATATTTATTGTCTCGCACTAACCATCCTGTAGTGATGAGTTGGGATGGTATTAATCTCCTGTTTCAGTATCCAGAAATCTTGCAAGAAATCCTGCTGTTGTTGCGGTCTTGGTCGGAAGAAGCCAAGCGCGTAGAAGTGATGAAAAAACTCCGCTTTGTGCTGGTACATTCCACAGAAGTTGAGATCCCTTCCTCTCCCAGCCAACTGAATTATATCGGCTTACCGATTCAATTACCCCCCTTTACCGTGGAACAAGTACAGGATTTAGCCTTGCGTTATCAGTTAGACTGGGTAGTGGGGGCAGAGGGGATGACAACCCTGGAAACGTTACAAGCCCTGTTAGGGGGACATCCTTATTTAGTGCAACTGACGTTTTATTACCTGGCTCGAGATCAACTGACTTTAGAACAATTATTACAGGATGCACCTACTCCTTCTGGAATTTATGGCGATCATTTGCGCCATTATCTGAGTTTACTCAAAACCCAGCCTGAACTGACCAACGTATTTAGAGAGGTGGTGAAGACCGAAAAAAGTATTCAACTTGATCCCATTCTCGCTCATCGACTTGAGAATATGGGGCTAGTGAAACTGAGTGGTAATCTTGTCAGTCCCAGTTGTCAGTTGTATCGCTCCTATTTTGCCACCCATTTATAGCACTTTGCGCTCTCACAATAGGCAATAGGCAACAGGGTGTGGGGTGTTGGGGGTAGGGTGTTGGGAAGAGGCAACAGAGAGAAGTCAGATGGCAGGAGGCAATCGGCAATTTTAGATTTCTCCTCATATCCCTGTTCCCCACACCCCACACCCCACACCCCACACCCCACACCCCACACCCTATTCCCTGTTCCCTATTCTCTCGCGCAGCGCCATAGCATAACTTCTAACGTTTTCTTAACTATCCTCACAGGGGGATCATAGTACGATGAAATTGTTCTAGAACAATCACCCTCACAGGAGTAGCAAAATATGGCAACACTGCTAGAACAGTTACGGCAATTTACGGTTGTAGTCGCCGACACTGGAGATATTAAGGCCATTCAAACCTTTGAACCGCAAGATGCCACCACAAACCCGTCTTTGATTACCGCAGCGGCACAAATGCCTGAATATCAAGGGATTGTGGATGATACCCTCAAAACAGCGCGTCAAGAATTGGGAAAGGAGGCTGCAGCTTCTGAGGTGGCAACCCTTGCCTTTAAACGCTTAGCAGTGGCATTTGGACTGAAGATTTTAGCCATTATTCCGGGCCGGGTTTCCACAGAAGTCGATGCCCGTTTATCTTATGATACAGAAGCAACTTTGGCGCAAGCCCGAGAACTAATTGCTCAATATGAAGCGGCGGGTATTTCTCGCGATCGCATTTTAATTAAAATTGCCTCTACTTGGGAAGGGATTAAGGCCGCAGAAGTCTTAGAACAAGAAGGGATTCATTGTAATTTAACTCTGCTATTTGGCATTCATCAAGCGATTGCTTGCGCCGAAGCCAAAGTTACCTTAATTTCTCCGTTTGTCGGTCGGATTTTAGATTGGTATAAAAAAGAAACCGGACGGGACTCCTATCCCCCACAAGAAGATCCAGGGGTGCAGTCTGTTACCCAAATTTATAACTATTATAAAAAGTTTGGTTATAACACAGAAGTGATGGGGGCTAGTTTCCGGAATATTGGAGAAATTACAGAACTTGCAGGCTGTGATTTACTGACGATTTCCCCCCAATTATTAGATGAGTTAAAGTCTACGGAAACTGACTTACCCCGGAAGCTTGATCCTGAAAAAGCTAAAGGCATGGAGATTGAAAAAATCTCAATCGATCAAACCACATTTGATCAAATGCACGCCGAAGATAAGATGGCTTCTGAGAAGTTAGAAGAAGGAATTAAAGGCTTTTCTAAAGCCTTAGAAGCCCTAGAAAGTTTATTGGCAGAACGACTGGCAAAAATAGAAGGGGAAGAGGTAATTAATCATGCAGCGGAAGATATTTTCCGGACTTATGATTTAGATGGGGATGGCTTCATTACCCGTGAAGAATGGGCAGGAACTGATGCCGTGTTTGATGCTTTAGATGAAAATAAAGACGGTAAAATTACACCGGAAGAAATGTTAGCTGGATTGGGAGCGGCATTTCGATTAGCATCTTAGATTGTGCTGACTCAAATATAGTATTGTGCAACTGTGAATATTCATCTCTCAAGGGTTGAATATTCACAGTTGCACCCTGGATAGCACAGCATTTTAAATCTATTCTATGGAATTGTTAAACATCTACAATAGAATCAAGATTTTTAATCAAAAATATGGGATGACAGGAAGTGTATTTTTAAGATATTTATTATGTCAAAATCCACTTTGACGAAATTAAACTTGAGCTGTCGTAAGCTTGTTTAAATTCCAGACTATCTACTCTATTTTTTAAGCAAAAACCAGTAATTAACAGGAATTTATCATGAGTTTGGCAACACATAGCCGACAGATTACAATCGAAGATGATCGCACAGGAACTGATGTTGAAACCCTGAAAAGAGCATTTGCAGATAACTTATTTTATATTCAGGGAAAGTTTCCAGAAATTGCCACAAAAAATGACTTTTATATGGCATTAGCCTATACCGTGCGCGATCGCCTGTTGCGTCGTTGGCTAAATACCACTGAGACTTACCTCAAGCAAAATGTTAAACTCGTTTGTTATTTATCGGCTGAATTTTTGTTAGGACCACATTTGGGAAATAACCTGATTAATTTAGGGATTTTTGAACCCGTTCGTCAAGCAGTTGAAGAATGTGGACTCAACTTACAAGAGTTAATGGAAATTGAAGAAGAACCGGGTTTAGGAAATGGCGGTTTAGGACGATTAGCAGCTTGTTATATGGACTCCATGGCAAGTTTAGAAATTCCTGCCATTGGTTATGGCATTCGCTACGAATTTGGGATTTTTGATCAGGAAATCCGCAACGGTTGGCAAGCAGAAATTACCGATAAATGGCTGCGGTTTGGTAATCCTTGGGAAATCCCAAGAACCGAATCAACAGTTGAAGTGAAATTTGGCGGTTATACAGAGGGAGATTTTGACGAAGAGGGACGGTATCGCGTACAATGGATACCCGCAAATATCGTTAAAGGTGTTCCTTACGATACTCCGATTTTAGGCTACCAAACTAACACAGCAAATACCCTCCGCTTATGGAAAGCAGAAGCACCAGAATCTTTTAATTTTCAAGCGTTTAATCTTGGGGATTACTATGGCGCAGTGAATGAAAAAACTTCTGCTGAAAATATTACAAAAGTTTTGTATCCCAATGATGAACCCATTCAAGGCAAACAACTGCGTTTACAACAACAATATTTCTTCGTGTCTTGTGCCTTGCAAGATATGATTCGGATTCATTTACACCGAGGAAATTCACTTGAGACGTTTCATGAAAAATATGCGGTTCAGTTAAATGATACTCATCCCACCATTGGCATTGCTGAGTTAATGCGATTGTTAATGGATGAACATGATTTTGAGTGGAATCAAGCTTGGGAAATTACTCAAAAGACGTTTGCTTATACCAATCATACTTTATTACCAGAAGCTTTAGAAAAATGGTCAGTGGGTTTATTTACTTACCTGCTGCCTCGCCATCTTGAAATTATTTATGAAATTAATCGTTGTTTTCTCAAGGAAATACGGGAACAATATCCAGGTGATGATGGCAAAACCTATCGTTTATCTTTAATTGATGAAGCGGGAGATAAATATGTTCGCATGGCAAATTTAGCCTGTGTCGGCAGTCATGCTATTAATGGTGTAGCCGCCTTACATACAGAACTCTTAAAAAAACATACATTGCATGATTTTTATCAACTTTGGCCGGAGAAATTCAGCAATAAAACCAATGGTGTAACACCGCGACGTTGGATGGTATTATCTAATCCTCCATTAACCCAGTTAATCACGTATAAAATTGGCAACAACTGGATTAAACACCTTGAAGATTTACGTCAATTAGAATCTTATGTAGAAGATACAGAATTCCAGCAAGCTTGGCGACACGTTAAATATGAAGCCAAACAAAACTTAGTTCAGCACATTCAAAAACGATGTGAAATAACGGTTAACCCGAACACAATGTTTGATATTCAAGTGAAGCGAATTCATGAATACAAACGTCAGCATCTCAATGTTTTGCATATTATTACGCTGTATAACCGGATTAAACGGAATCCTGATATTGATATTGTTCCTCGGACATTTATCTTTGCTGGTAAGGCAGCACCGGGTTATTTTATGGCGAAATTAGTGATTAAATTAATTAACTCGGTTGCAGAAGTGATTAACAATGATCCCGATGTGCGGGATCACCTCAAGGTGGTTTTTATTCCAGATTATAATGTCACAAATTCTCAACCCATTTATCCAGCGGCTGATTTATCGGAACAAATTTCAACGGCTGGAAAAGAAGCTTCTGGCACCGGAAACATGAAATTTTCTCTTAACGGAGCCTTAACCATTGGTACATTAGATGGAGCAAACGTAGAAATTCGTAAAGCGGTTGGAACTGAAAATTTCTTTCTGTTTGGTTTAACTGCAGAAGCTGTGAATCAGAAAAAATCTCAGGGTTATAACCCGTTGGATTACTATTATTCTAATGAGGTGTTGCGGGAGGTGATTAATCAGATTGCTTCTGGATATTTTTCTAAGGGAGATACGGATTTATTTAAAGCATTTGTAGACTCGTTATTGTATCATGATGAGTATCTACTCTTGGCAGATTATCAAGGGTATGTCGATTGTCAAGATCGGGTGAGTCAAGCCTATCGAGATCAAGAAAATTGGACGAAGATGTCTATTCTCAATACAGCGCGGATGGGCTATTTTTCTTGCGATCGCGCCATTCGAGAATACTGTCAGGACATCTGGAACATTCAAGCGGTTTCTGTTGAGTTGGAAGACTATGTTCAAGCTCAAGCCTGCTTTCAGGTTGACTCACAACCGTTGACCACAAACCGGTAAAAGAGACACAGGGAGGAAACCGAGAGAGGGAGAGATAGTAGTTAGAAGCTTGCTCTCCTGAGGGTCATTCCCATCTCCACGGGGATAGGGGTCACGTAACACCGAGCAACTCCCTGATGTTCCCAGATCCGCTGGGAAACCCGACCGGGGTCTGACCGCTACGGCAACTGACGTAACGTGTAGCGCTCTATCAATTATTAATTCAAACTGAATTGTTTATATCATTATGTTAGAACCTTTACAAACTGTCCAAATCTTTCAAAAACATTGTCAGCCTCATGCTTTTAAGGCAGGTGAGGTAATTTTCAAACAAGGAGAACCTGGAGATGTTATGTATGGAATTATTGAAGGAGAAGTGCAATTTTCAGTGGATGGAAAGAACGCGGAATCTCTTAAAGCTGGAGATGTTTTTGGAGAGGGTGCAATTGTTCATCCCAACCATCAACGCCGTTCAACGGCCACAGCAATAACTGATTGTCAATTGGCAATTTTAGATCAAGAACGATTTATGTTTGCAGTGCAACAAACGCCCATGTTTGCTTTAGAAGTAATGAGAAGTTATTCAGATCGATTAAATCATGTGAGACGTCTACTTTAAAATGGGGTCACAATTAGAGAAAAGTACAGTCCATCCTCCTGTAATGTGCCTTTATCCCGCGTTTCAGCATCAATTAACGGAATTCCATATTCAATCCGCCCGGTTAGCGTCTCCCCTAAACGCAGTTGTAAGCCGATCCCGGTTCCCAGTAAGGTAGAATCAGGAGGATTTTCGCGATCGCCACTATTCCAAGCGGTACCAAAATCGAGAAACGGATATACCTGTAAAATCCCATTATCCCCAATTTCAACAATGGGAAATAACGCTTCTGCTGATAGCAATATCCCATTGTCACTTATGAGTAAATCTTGACGATATCCCCGTACACTTTGATAACCCCCCAAGGCAAACTGTTCTAAAGCCAGTAACGGACGGGACGCTAACTGAATATCGGTTCGCAACACCAACAACGTTTCGGGGGCTAACAGTCGGACATATTGCCCTTGTCCTCGCCATGCCACAAACCGACTATCGGGGGCCTCATCATTGATTGTGGCATCAAACGCCCCAACCCCAAAGCTAAACTGCGATCGCACGGCGAAGACTGACTGGGCATCTCGTCTGAGATAATCTTGAAAAAATCGAATGGCTGAGATCTTAGTTCGCCCGTCTTCATCCGCCCCCGCCGATAAGGGTTCCCGTTCATCCAGAATAGTGGTTTCGCTATTTTCCCGAGAAAAGGTGAGTCCTAAGGCTAAATCTTGGGTAGGAGTTTGATAAATCGGTTGACGGAGGGTTAAGCTATATTGTTGAGATTCTCCTGTAATATCCAGCCGATCAAAGGGTTCTTCAATTACATCGGAATCATTTCCATAAAAGTCAAATCGGATAGTGCCGTTGGTGGCATTAAAAGGAAAAGTATAGTTGAAATCATAGCGGTTACTGCCGTCTGTATTGGCATAAGTAGCACTAATTTGATCTCCCAACCCCAGTAGGTTCGCCTCAGTGACGGTCACACCTCGACGAAAACTCCCCACACTGGGAGTCCGTCCATTATCTACAAATAAATCAACACTAAATGTATCTGCAACCGTAACAGTAATATTTAATGTACTGCGTTCTGGCTCAGTCCCCGCTGCCAGTTCGGCGGAAATTTGATCAATTAAAGGATTAAGCTGAAGCAATTGTAAGGCTTCAATCAGTTGATTCACATTAAACGGGGTTTTGACTTTGCGGGCAATGCGACTGCGAATATAGTTTGCATTTAACCGTCCGTTACCACTAATAGTAATCTCTTCTATACTCCCTTCGACAATTTGGAGGGTAACAGTGTCATTCGATAAGTTTTGATTCGCAGGCAGCAACGCGCCAGAATTGACATATCCTGCATCAATATAATACTGAGTGATCGCGGCTTCTGCTTGCAGCAGTTCAGCAAAGGTAATATCACGATTAGTATAATCTTTAATCACCTCAGCCAGTTCGGCATCACTAAAGACAGTATTCCCTTCAAACTGAAATTGTTGAATGGTTAACGTATCGGGAATTTCTTCAGGTTGAGGCAGTTCTGTCGGGGGAGTCACTGGTGAAGAGGGTTGAGACTCTACAGGTGTTTCTGGAATGGGTTGAGGCTGAGGAAGCGGTCTTGGTAGGGGATCTTGTTGAGGAGAATTGGGCGACGGTAATGGTGGCAATTGCGCTAACATCGGTGTTGTGCTGCTCATCCCCCAACAGATCATGGGTAATAGCAATTCAAGGCGCTTGAAAATTTGCATCTTAAACCCCACACACAAAATAAATGAATTACCCCGATTTTAAGATACAGGGTTAAAAAATCCTAATTTTCAAACGTTTGCGATCGCGTAGTGGGCTTGATGCAGATTATGGGCTTCTTTGCTTGCCCTCAGTTCAAATCTCTCTATTTCCAGTAGATCAGCTGTTGCTCGCTTTTCCAATCTGCCCTTCAATTCAATTCTGATGATTAATTTTATCAGCAAACTAGGCGGTATCAGCTGTCGTCCCGCCTGAGTTGTCTACATTGAGTCTCTCGATCTTAATAATGATTCAGATTAATTCCAGCTTCTTTAGCCATCGCTTGTAGTCCCTTCCGTTCCAGGGTTTTAATGGCTTTTGTGGAGAGTTTCAATCTCACCCAGCGGTTTCCTTGGGGCCACCAAATTCGTTTCCATTGTAAGTTAGGTTGCTGTAGTTTATGAGTCCTACGGTGAGAGTGAGACACCGCCATGGCATTATTTGCTTTTTTTCCAGTCAGTTGGCATCGACGTGACATAGTTGATTTTTATCCTCTTTTTACAGTCCAATCGTTCATTATAGCCTGTTATGGGAAGATGGGAAGATTCCCCTAACGACGGCTGCATTAGGTTTTTTGCTGCTCTGTTCCAAATTTCAATAAGTTATTCCTTACTTCTTACTCAAGAAGCTCCTGCCTCCACCATAGCTGCCTCCTAGCTTCTAACTTCTGACTTAATCTCTCTCCCTTCACTCAATCAGGATAAAACAGAATTAAACCCCCAGCTAATGTCAATAGCATCATCCAGCTACTGAGGCTAGCTAAGGGTTGGTTGATTCTGCCGATTAGCCATTGGGGTAGATTAGGAGTCGAGGAAGACACAAATAGTTGTTCAGTCAGGGCTATTCCCCAAATCCAACTGGCGTGCAAGCCAATTGCCAGTCCGAGTGAACCGCGATCGCAGATACAGGCGACCTTTAACACCATGCCCATTAACCACAATCCCGGCAGTTGAGGAACGGTATCTTTCCAGTTCCAGAGCAGATGGGAGAGGGCAAAAAGGGTGCTGGCGATCGCTGCTGCTTCCCAGGGGGGATAATCCTGTTGCAGTTGAAATTGTAGAAAGCCCCGAAACACCAGTTCTTCTGTAGCACTAATCCAAACAGCGATGAGTCCTATCGAAATCATCCCCCCCAGGGTGAAGCCTGGAGCAGCAGCAGTTTGTTGAGTCTCAACCATTGAAGATTGTTGCCACTGAATGACTTGAAATTGCCATTGCACAATAGACAACAGTGTGAGACTCAATCCACCCATAATGAAGCCTTGGCTGATTGAAATACCCATTTGAGGGATTCCAACCCAGCCATAGTCTAAAAATGAATGCTGTTCGAGATGAGCCGCCTCTGCCAGCAAAAATGGAACCACGAGGTATAGTGAAGCCAATAAAATGATTTTTTGCTGAGAGTGGAGGGGTTGGGGAGGGTGCCAATTGAGTAGAATTGCACTGACCACTGCAATTGGCAGCCAAATTCCGACCCATATCAGGAAAAAAATGAGGATTTTAATGATTGCAGGTTGATGGATCAGCGACGAGAGTTCCATAGGAAATTGCTGATCTGTTGTTATTCTGCTTCAGCGTCATCCACGACACCATTCAGAATTTTCTCAGAATCGTCAACTTGAATCAGATGAATATGTTTGTATCCTAGCTTGATATCAAACTCATCACCGGGTTGCAACCCCATTTCTTTTGTGTAGGTTGAACCAATCACAATTTGACCATTTTTGTGAACACTGACCATATAAGTTGGCTCCCGGCCCCGACCGTCTTTATTACCATCAGGACTGAGGGGAATACCCCTGGCTTTGAGAACGGCATCATAAAAATCAGTGAGATTAACCCGCACTTGATTGTCTTTTGTTAGGGTGTAATATCCACATTCTTTTGCAGTTTCTCGTCTCGGCTTATCCGACAACTCTTTAACTTTTTGAAGCAGCGCCTTTCCCGTTAAGGGAGCTGGATCTGGTTGAGCCATTTTTTAATGATCTCCTTTCGTCTTTTTTTCAGGTCAGTTGAGTTGAATTGACTCAACTACGCCTACAAAATAATATATCCTTAAACTTAAGGATTTGACAAAAATTTTTCTTTTTTTCGATTTTGTCTCGCTTCTACTCAAGCAACCTAAGAAGCAGAAAACCTCTCACTCAAAGAAAATTTATTGGGTAAACTCTTGGGGGCAACGCAGCAACCCACTTGACTCAGTACCTCTACTCCACTTACGGATTATTTCTGAGAATATAAGTCATTTCACTCATTTTGCCTGTACTCACACTTGAAGATGCAACTGTTTTAAAATCCGTTAAGCTGTTAATCTGCAAAGGTTTAGGGGGATTCGGTGTTCAATTGATCCGAGTTATCCCTGGATTCCTCTTCCTAACGTTCATTTTCTGACACCAAGTAAGACTTAGAGTCACTTTTACCTGATCATGCTCACTGCTTTCTCAGCCAAGGGGCATCGGTAGCGGATAGAATTGAACTGGGATTGTGAGAATTTGATTACAGGTAACACCTTCTCCGTTTACGACTTTATCCCATCGATTGACCCTGAAGCTAATCAGCAAAACTGATCTACCCTAGATCACTCATCAAATTCAATTGAGTGATCTATACCTATCACAAGAGTGAAGCTACAATCTCACTCTATCTCGGTCTAAAAAAGTAACTTTTTGACTTAAATCGGCTACATCTCACTTGTCATCATCTGGTTTAATTTTTGTCCCTAACAATTTTCACTAAGGCAACAAAATGTCAACGTGACCAAACTGACAGGAAGTCAGATCAATTGATGCAGCAAGACTGTTATATTTTTGGAGAAAGGACTTAGATCCATTCCTATTCCTTGAGTTGGGCTGAATCATCTGATCGGATCAAACCCAGACGGTAATGAATGGAAGGGGTGTGTTAGTACCCTAGGGAATAAGGCGGAAAATTCACAGCAAACTCAAGTTAGCACCAGTATTTTCTTTTAAGGTTGTAGTTGTTGAATGATGCGATACATTTCTGGCAACCGTTTGCGAATCGCGGAGATTTTTAGATACAATGCATTGGGAATAGCGGGAGAATCGGATACAATTTCTCCAGGTTTGACGCGGCTATGAATCCCCGCTTGGGCGGTGGCGATCGCCCGATCCCCAACTTTGGCTTGATTAGCAACCCCAACCTGGCCCCCCAGTAGCACTTGATTGCCAATGCTCACCCCGCCAGCGAGTCCCACTTGAGCCGCAAAAGCACAGTTCTGACCCACTTGACAGCCATGACCAATGTGAACCAGGTTATCTAACTTGGTATTTTGACCAATGCGAGTTTCACCGACTGCGGGACGGTCTACAGCGCTATTACACCCCACTTCTACCCCATCTTCTAAAACTACATAGCCAGACTGTTGCATTTTGTACCAACCGCTGGGAGTCGGGACAAACCCAAATCCTTCGGCACCAATGACGGCACCGCTATGAATGACACAATCCTGACCGATAATTGTGCGTTCATGGATGGTACAGTTGGCGTGTAACACGGTGCGATCGCCAATTTTCACCCCAGGGTAAATCACCACATTACCGTGAATACAAACTTGTTCTCCAATTTCCACATCATGAGGAATCACCACATGAGGCCCAATATAGACTTGAGAACCGATTTGGGCATGGGGGTCAATTACAGCGGTGGGATGAATGTCTGGTTGAGGGTGATAGGGTTGATAAAATAATGCGATCGCTGCGGCAAATAACAGTCGCGGTTCATCGGTACTGATCCAAACAATTCCCCGTTCTGTGGCTTGGGTTTGTAGGGTTTCATTCACGGGTAAAATTAGGGCTGTTGCTTCAGTTTTATGAAGATACGCCGCAAATTTCGGCCCTTCAATATAACTCAATGTTCCTGGTTGAGCCGTCTCAATGGCAGCTACACCGATAATATCAGGGTCGATTCCTTCTAGGTTGGTCAACTGATATTGAATAATTTGGGGAGCAAGTTTTTCGATCAGTTCACTGAACTTCATAAAGGATGATTAATTCGCCGCTAATGATTGATCGCTGTAGCTTGTTTATCGTAGCATTCAATGGTGACAATGAAACATTGAGTTTCTCAATGATTAGCTCAATTTTTCAGTATCCAACAGTTGTACAATCAACACAGAACAATGAGCATGATGAACCACATAGTTGCTAACACTTCCCAAAATCAACTCACTTAAACCGGAGTTACCGCGACGGCCGACCATAATTAATTCTGCGCCCCAATCTTTAGCCACTTGACAAATCATCCGACCGGGTTGACCGGAAAGTTGTTGAATTTCTGTGAGAATTCCCCTATGATTGGCTTCATCTGCAGCCGCTTGGAGTTCTGTTAAACTGTCATTGACATAAGCTTGCCAACGTTGCTGATAAAGTTTAATATTTTCGACTTCTAGCATTTGATAATACCCAGCGCCTGTGAGGGCTTCCAGTCCAGGACTGCCCTGATCTTTAGGGGAAAGAACGTGTAATAGTAATAACTGGGCTTGGGTGGTTTGTGCTAAAACCAATGCATTTTGCAGCACTGTTCTACTGGCGCTGGCTCGATCTAAAGCAACTAAAATTTTCTTAAACATGGCGAACCTTGCCTCTAACTCAATTAAGCTGGTTTGGATGTGGCTTGTTTTGAAGAGAAGAATAGGTGTAGAGTCGTATGCTACAGCGGTTAATCAATTTAACCTATTATTTATTATAAGGTGAATCATGAACTCAGCGACAAAAATGGAACATTTTTTAAAATAAATACATTTGCCCTTCACTCACTACTGCATCACTCAAACCGGGAATACCGACTGCAATATTATTACCAATGGCTGCCATAGTTACACCGAAGTTTAGCGGCGTTTCATTAATCTGTGAAACTGGATTAAGATAAGTTTTTTGAAATACTCCGGTTCTGAGTTAGAATTGAACGATTGTGCGTCAGTCCCTAGTCGAGTGCGAAGCGGACTAGGGAAGGAAAGCACGACAATTTGAGGACTCAATGTCCGAAAAATTGTCAAATTAATTGACTGGGGCATCCTGATTTTTAATATATTCTTTTAATTTATCAATCGGCGCACCACCAGATGAGGCGACATAATAAGAGTTAGACCAGAAAGAAACTTTTCCACAATAAAAATTGTTAACTTGTTCAGGAAATTCTTTTTTCATAGCTCTAGCCGTAGAACTTTTTAAACAATTAAGTTATGAGGGAAAGCGAGAGATTGGGGAACGCCTAAAACCTGCACAATTATGTTTAAGCAAGGAAAATGGTATGCCTCAATTAGGGTTGATTGTGTTCCAACTCGTTCTCAAACAGACAAGGGCGCAATTGGTCTTTATTTGGGGATCTTCCATGGGGTTGCTGACAATAATGGACAAACTATTGAGAACCCTAGATTCTTAAAATCTGCTCAAGAAAAAATTAACAAAGCAGCTAAAAAATCTAGAAGAAAGCGTAATCATAAAAAGGGAGTAAAGCCCTCTAGACGATGGAAAAAAGCTGCCAAAAATGTAGGTAAAATTCAGTCTAAAGTCGCTCGACAAAGACAAAATTGGCATCATCAAGTAGCAGTAGATATTGTTAGCTGTAATAGCTTCATTGCTACTGAGAAGCTTAACTTAACCTGAGTTCGGGATAAGCTGTATGCCTTGTTCTGTCGTTGGCTATTCTATTGTTAGATTAACGTGATTACATCATTTCAGCCAATTGAGGTTAAACGACTGCTCTTAACCCGAACTGACGTTAACTTAAAAGGAATGACTCGCAAAGCCAAGGGTAAGGGCAAAAAGCAAAAATCTGGACTTAATCGTTCAGTTCTTGACGTGGGAATCGGATAAGCGTAGTTCATATAGTTCATAAAAATATAGTCAAATGTGACACACCTTTACTTTGTCGGCGTTACCCGAACGGGGTGAACTACAACACCCTCTATCCCCTCACCGTTGACTTAGGCAGAACCTTGCCGCATCAACAGTTTGTGTCGCCAATTTTGGGAAAGTAGGGGACACTGGGCTAGTTCAAGAGCAGCCTCCTGATCATGGTGATCGTAATGCATGATCTGGTTGGCGCGGGATACCGTCCATTGAGGATAGGGGCGATCGCGCAGGGTCATCACCAACCCCGACCACAGGATGCCCTCTTGCAGCACCCGACAGTACCAGCCTGAGCGCCCATTGGCTTTGACCTGCAGCGCCAAATCCTCAATTTGCCAACGTCGCGAAAGCTTCCAGCAGGGCTGTCGCGGCTGAGAGACCTGCACCCTGACATCGCCAATAGCGTAAATATCCCCAATGCAAACCTCAGCTTCAGTTTGTCCTTGTACAGTAAAGTTTTCCCCAAAGGCTCCGTAAGGCAAGTCAGGATAATTGAGGTGCGATCGCCAGTAATCGTAATGGTCAGCACTGTAGGCTAGTACTGCCTTATCAAGACCACCGTGATTCTTGCGATCAGCCTGTCCATCCCCAGCTAAATTGGTGGTACTTAGCCAGATATCACCCTCAATCGGTTTTTTAAAGAAACCGGTGAACCAGGTGCGATGCATCTGATCCGTGGCTCCTTCAGAACCAAAGGTTTGGGGCAAACCCACTTGAATCGAGATTACTGTGGAACGCATTTGGGGATAGTTCGATTGAATGGATAAAAGCAACTATTTAAACGGATAACTATTAATATCCTTAACTCAGGATTGGGTACGGCGGGGCACGTCGGAACCTTTGCGCTCGACGCAAGCAACGCTTCTGGAGAATTGACCTCTATCTTAGTTGGTGAAAACCTGCTAGGGTAAGTTGGCTCGCTGAAGGAAGAATCTGCGCGGCTTAAGCCGCGCAGAGTGTCAACTGACCATCATCCTCAGCCTGGTAGCTTTATCCCTTTCCAAGGCTAGCCACACCGATCAACACAACATCCGATGAACCGCTACGCTAACTCAAACTCCTTCATGGCGGGCAAGAAATTGCGATTTTCGTGGTTAGAACGACTCAGTTTAATCAGCGCAAAACGTTGCAGGCGGGTCAGCGATGCCCACTGCGCCGGGGTTAGGGAAAGACCGAAGTTGTTACTTTGCTCCTGAACGCTGGTCGGGATGATTGACCCATGATGCCATTCTGGGGCTGGGTCAATGGGTAGGTCAGACGGGCGATCGCCTCCATGTCCTGTGACAAACTGATGCAACAACTTTCGATAAACTTGCACCTCAGTTTCCGTTTCGCAGGCTAAATTTACTAACTGTTGTCGCTCGTCCTGGGAAAAGTTATTCCAGTCGGGCAGTTTGAGTTTAACGCCACAGGTATCTAGCTTGTAACGTACCTGCATGGGAATGCAACGCAGGCTGTCAACAAAATCGGCTTCAAATTGAAAAAAAGTCATGATACTGTATCAGACGAATTGCCTTCAGTCGTAAATGGAGATGGGGAGGAGTTGGATCGATGGCTCCAAACCCTAAAGCTATCATTGCCACCTATCCTCTCTCCCTAGTTTAGCAACTTAACACGTTATTTCGGAGTGACTCCACCAAAGGCAAACGTCAGAAACGCTTTTTGGTGCTTGTGCTGCTGCTTCATATCTACACCATTAAAACAGGTTAATGGGGATGACCTCACCCGTGACAGCTTCATTTAACCTCTGTGGTTAATCAACAATATTCCTCAGTAGCGAATGTGGGCAGTTGATTCGACGCTTACTGAATTGAACTCAAATATTTCTTGCACAAAGGCTCATCAATTGGGAAATTTTAACTTTTTTCTATTTGATAAAATTATAGACAACTTCAGGCACAGTTGAAGGTTCATCCCTCAATTCAAATCATTAGGATACTGGTAGTCAAACAGCTCACATTTGAGGACAAGTCCATGACTGTTGGATCTGCTCTCTGTTCAATCTGGGGTTAAATGGAATTAATGATTAATCCCCAGCAATGGAGACAATGAACCCACCCGCGTAAGCATTAGTCCCCGTATCAATTGAGTAAGATCCTGAATGGGTGCGGGAGATACGAGCTAACGCTTCAGACTCTAATTTTGCTGCAGCGCTTGCCTCTTCTGGATCTTGAGCCTGGGCTGCTACTGTAGCGGTTCCAACCCCAAAAGTTCCCTGCTCATATTTTACCACATATCCAGACAGATCAACCGCAACTAAAGTCCACTCACCAATGGCTTCTCCAGAAACCGCCACAGACAGAGCCATTCCTTTGCCTAAGATGGTTTCAGTTGGCTGGGTTGGCAATGTCTCTAAGTAAGAAAGATTGCGAATTTTCATCATGCTATTTTGAATGACTTACATTAGTAAAGTTTCATCAAAGCTATTTTAGTTTAAAAAAAATTAGGAATGTTGCCAACTTGGCAATTCTTGGAAATTTTATACGGTTAGATCGGGACTTTAATTCAATTAATGGATTGCTTAACATCCCTTTCAGTTTTTGAAATTATTAAAATTAAATAAAATTTAAAAAAATGAGTTGTGTAGAGATATTTTAAAGTCAATATCCCTACATCTTTTAAATTAAATTATATTTCTAAAAATAAAATAGGCTTCACAAGTTATGTTTGGGTCTGATTCATTTCATCTATTGTTCTGAACTGACCTCCTCCGGGTGTCTTTGGACGACGAAATGGATTTTGATTTCGGTTATTGCTATCTGCTATATAGATAACGGACTGGTTGTTTTGCTGATTCACATGATTCTCAGGGATTGATGAGAATGTTTGAATTTGAGTGGCGCAGCTTACTAAAGCAGTTAAAACAATAGCATTTTTAGTATTTTGAATGCGATTAATAATAGACACCATTTTTCTTCCTCATTTGATAGACTTACCCTCAATCAGAAACCACGAATTAACGAACTTTCATGAAAATAAAATTCGTGAAAATTGCTGACCTTCAATTGTTACAATCCCAGGAATCAAAAGATTTTTTAAGGGCAGATAGGGATATCTTCAAGCCATTGCCGCCCTATTTTGGAAAATTTAAGCAAATTGTGAGTTAACAGCCTTTCAGAAATAATTCTAGGGCAGTTAGAAACATTCAGACTGCCCTATCTGCCCTAAAATTAAGATAGGATTGAATAGCAAAATAGAAAAATAATTATTTATGAGTCGTGGTTACCGCCTAACTCCAGAGGGAGTCAAGCTTGTGAGAGAAATGTATAAAGAAAAGGGCTTGACCCAAGAAACGTTAGCAGATCAAGCCCATACTACCGTTGATACCATTAAACGGTTGTTGGGAACCAAACGATCTGAAAATGGCGTTGAACGTTGGGTCATTGAAAACGTCACTCAGGTTTTACAGTTAAAACCCACAGATATTGTTGATCCGAAAATTTGGAACTCTCAAGAAACACCTTATCCGTCCGAATTTAAATCTTTAATTGAAGAAAAAATCCGTAATTTTTGTGGTCGTCAGTTTGTTTTTGCTGCCTTTGATCACTTTCTTAATAGTCATCCTCACGGCTATTTTACTGTCATTGGTGATGCCGGCATGGGAAAAAGCGCGATCGCCTCAAAGTACGTTGCCGAACACCCAACAATTTGTTATTTTAACGTTCTGGCAGAACGTCGTAACCGCCCTGAATTATTCCTTAAAAGTATTCGTCAACAACTGATACAACGCTATCAACTTAAAAATGCAGAACAGGATGATTTATCCACATTATTAGCAAAAGTCAGCGAACAGTTAATAACAGGCGATACGGCTACCGCCACGCTACGCGAACGCTTAATTTTAGTGGTGGATGCATTAGATGAAGTGGAACAAGAACCCGGCGGCAATTTACTCGATTTACCGAAAACATTACCCGATCAAGTTTATTTTTTCCTCACCCGTAGACCTTATCTTCTTCGTAATAAACGGCTATTTATAGATCCAGGTGTACCGATACAGGAATTAGATTTAACCGATGAAAACTACTGTCAGTTTAGCCGGAATGATATTAAAGAATATATTCGTTTATTTGTGAATAATGATTCAGACTATCAACAAACCCTGAAGCAATGGATTCATAATCAAAAGGTTACTGTAGAACAATTTGTTGAACAGGTTGCTGATAAAAGCGAAAATAACTTTATGTATCTTCGGTATTTATTGCCTGCGATCGCTAACGGCAACTATAATGATCTTGAATTAAAAGACTTACCTCAAGGACTTCAGGAATATTATCAAACCCATTGGGTGAGAATGGGAATGGAAGAACGGCAACCGTTGATGGTGATGGTGTTATTTATTTTAGTAGAAATTGGTACACCCATTCCCTGTGAAATGATTGCAGAAATTACTGATGCCGATGAAGCCGATGTGGGGGATATTTTAGAACGATGGCGAGAATATTTAACGGTTCAAGAGATGGAAAATGAAACCTGTTGGACGCTGTATCATGCCAGTTTCTTACAATTTTTGAGTCAAAAACGAGAATTAAAAGCTAGCCGTAAATTGTTTAAAGAGGTAAATCAACGAATTGTTAATTATTATCAAGATTTCGCCCCCTAAATTCCTATCCCCCCTCGATCCCCCCTTAAAAAGGGGGGTGTGGGGAACTTTGAAGTTGTTAATTATTATCAAGATTTTAAATATAAATTAAACTCATGCAGGAATTAACCATGAAAACTCTCAACCGAATTACCATTAATCCTGAGATTTGTTTAGGACAACCCACTATCCGAAATATGCGAATCACTGTTAGTTTCGTACTTAAACTGTTAGCGGATATTCAATCAATTGATGCTGTCATTGAAGCTTATCCTGAACTTGAACCCGAAGACATTCAACAATCACTTCAGTATGCTGCCTGGGCTGTTTCAGAAGAAATTCGTCGTATTCCAACTGCATAGAAAACTGCTGTGACTTCAATTAAACTATTAGCAGATATGAATATTTCCCCCCAAACAGTAACATTGTTACAACAGCAAGGTTAGGATATTATTCGAGTTTCAGATGTGTTACCCGTACCGACATCGGATATAGAAATTATAAATTTTGCCCGTCAAGAAAATCGTATCATTATAACTTATGATTTAGATTTTTCAATGCTTGTTGCTTTGAGTGGAAATAATCAGCCCAGCCTGATTACACTAAGGATTTATTCAACTAATCCAATAACAATCACTCAAAAAATATTAGAAATTATTCCTCAAATAGAAGCTGAACTGCAAGCAGGATGTGCTATTACGATCAGTGATGATAATCTTCGGATTCGTCAACTTCCTATTTGAATAAAATCATACAATGGATGAGGTCAATCATGGAAGCTTTAACCCTAAATATTCCGCCTAACTTTAATCTAACCGATGAACAATTCTATCAATTGTGTCTAGCTAATGAAGCTTTTAAAATGGAAATCACTGGTAAAGAAATATTTACTCTCACAGGACATCTCAATTCAGTCAGCGCAGTTACTGTTACTTCTGATAGTTATAAAGCTATATCTGCTTCTTGGGATAATACACTCAAAGTGTGGGATTTAATCACGGGTAGAGAAATCTTTACCTTAACAGGACATCATCATTCTGTAGAGGCAGTTACGATTACTTCTGATCGTTCTAAGGCTATATCTGCTTCTTGGGATAATACATTAAAAGTGTGGGATTTAATCACTGGTAAAGAAATATTTACTTTAACAGGACATCTCAATTCAGTGAATAAAGTTGTCGTTACTCCTGATAATTCCAAGGCTATATCTGCTTCTTGGGATGGCACATATAAAGTTTGGGATTTACTGACTGGTAAACTATTATTTACTCTTGCTGGAAATCTCAATTCAGTTAATGCAATTGCTATTACTCCTGATAGTCAATATGCAATCTGTGTTTCAGGTGATGCTTTGAAAGTCTGGGATTTGGTAACAGGCAAGGAGAAAATAATATTTTTAGGAGATAGTATTTTTCAATGTGTCACCTTTTGTCCTAATAATCAAACAATTGTGACTGGGGATGCTTCAGGAATCGTTCATTTTCTGAGAATAGAAGAATTGACAATAGACAAGAATAAAATCCATGAAAAATCAAATAAATAATGATGAACTCAAACCCCAGATCTCCAACCCTCATCACAGTTAATCATTCACCAGAAGTACAACACTTCATTACTGAGAAGTGTAAGGATTTTGTCGGACGGCAATTTGTGTTTGATGCCATTCACACTTTCATGAACCATTATTCACGGGGATATTTTATCCTGGTGGGTTTTCCGGGTATGGGAAAAAGTTCTATTTTATCTCAATACGTTTTTAAAAACCCTCAAACGTTCTTTTATACCTGTGAAATCAATAACTATAATCAAACCGAAGTATTTCTAGAAACTTTATTTAACCAACTGATTCAGGCTTATTCTCTCAGCTATTCAAACTTACCAGAAAATGCTACAACGGATGGTTGGTTTTTATCGGCTATTCTGCAACAGGTTAGTGATTTATTATTACCCGACGAAAAACTTATTATTGTAATTGATGGTTGCGATAAGACTTACGTCTCGCTTCGCGAACGCCTCAATTATTCAACTCAACCGTTAGGTTCAAATCTTTTCTATCTCCCTCGTTATCTTCCGGATAATGTTTATATTCTTCTCAGTCGTCGTCCGTTTTTATCAGAACAATCTGGATTATTGGTTGAAACCCCTTGTCAACTATTAGATTTAAGTCAATATCCCGAACAAAATCAACAGGATATTCAAGCTTATTTGAATCAGTTTGATTTAAACAATAAAACTATTCAAGAAATTTCAAATCAAAGTCAATCCAATTTTAAATATGCTGTAGAAAGAGTTAAAGCAATTGATCAATCAAGTTCTGAAATTCCACCAGGAATAATTGAATATTATCAAAGTCATTGGCAACAGATAACAGGGGGAAACCTATCAGAATTACAATTGAATATCATTAACTGTTGGACAGAACAAAATGAATGGTTATCGGCTGAAATGATAGCTGAAGAATTAGAGGAAGATGAATATGAAATTCAACTGATTTTAGAAGATTGGATCGAATTTTTAGAATGTTGTGAAATCAATTCAGAAATCTGTTATCGTTGGTATCATCGGAGTTTTTGTGAGTTTTTGAGGGAGAGATGTACCACACCAGGCATGAGGACATAGAGAGATTTCTGCTAAAATGCCGATTATTCCTATGGTAGTCAGAGATAATATAGGGTACAGACTGGATTAATGTGAATTGAGACTATGACGACACAACGCATTGCAACAGTATTACGGACAGGTAAACCGGATGAGACAGTGACGGTTCAGGGTTGGGTACGAACCAAGCGAGAATTGAAAGGGTTTGCGTTTGTGGAAGTGAATGATGGCTCTTGTATGTCCAATTTACAGGTGGTATTGAGTGCAGATATACCAGATTATGAGCAAATTGTCAAGCAATTGAGTACGGGTGCATCGGTGGAGGTTTCTGGGACGCTGGTAGAGTCTCCGGCGAAGGGACAGCGGATCGAATTACGGGGAGAAACAGTACAGGTATTTGGGGAGGCTAACCCGGAAACCTATGTGTTGCAGAAGAAGCGCCATTCTTTTGAATTTTTACGCACAATTGCCCATTTGCGATCGCGCACTAATACTTACGGCGCGGTTTTCCGGGTGAGAAATGCTTGCGCCACAGCGGTACATCAATTTTTTCAAGAACGGGGTTTTCTGTGGGTGCATACCCCTATTATTACATCCAGTGACTGTGAAGGTGCAGGAGAAATGTTTAGCGTCACCAGTTTAGATTTAAAAAATGTGCCTGTTACCAAAACAAATGAAGTTGATTTTAGTAAAGACTTTTTTGGTAAGCCAGCTTTCTTAACGGTGAGTGGTCAATTAGAAGCCGAAATTATGGCGATGGCGTTTGGGAATGTTTATACGTTTGGCCCCACATTCCGGGCAGAAAATTCTAATACGTCTCGTCATTTAGCGGAATTCTGGATGATTGAACCGGAGATGGCATTTTGTGATCTAGTGGGCAATATGGACTTAGCGGAAGCCTTTTTGAAGCATATTTTTAAATATGTTTTGGAACATTGTGCCGAAGATATGGAGTTTTTCAATCAGCGAATAGATAAAACCGTATTGGAAACAGCAGATAATATTATTAGTAATGAATTTGAACGGATTACTTATACAAAAGCAATTGAATTATTAGAAAAAGCAGATCAGAAATTTGAATTTCCCGTTAGTTGGGGCTTAGATTTACAATCGGAACATGAACGCTATTTAGCAGAAGAACTGTTTAAAAAGCCAGTCATTGTAACTGATTATCCTAAAGATATCAAAGCATTCTATATGCGGATGAATGATGATGGGAAAACGGTAAGGGCGATGGATGTGCTTGCCCCAAAAATTGGTGAAATTATCGGGGGATCTCAGCGGGAAGAACGATTAGATGTGTTAAAACAAAAGATAGAAGCCATTGGTTTGAGTCCAGAAGAATTATGGTGGTATCTAGAATTACGGGAATATGGAACCGTTCCTCACGCAGGTTTTGGACTCGGTTTTGAACGAGTGGTACAATTTATGACAGGTATGGGGAATATCCGCGATGTGATTCCCTTCCCCAGAGCGCCCTTAAGTATTGAGTTTTAGGGTTACAGACCAATAACAAACAACAAATAACGAATCACAAACCCCTCCCTCACAAAATCCTCACAATCTTTCGTTAGAGTCTAAAAGTAATGAATCAATAACAATTTTAATGCTGTCAGTCGTCCCCCATTCATAATAAGACTGGCTGATGAATCCTGTCACAAACTTTAAAGACAGGTTTGAGAGAGACAGCTTCTTTGACTATCGGTTAAGGAAGCTGTCTTTCACCATCTACACCCGCCACAGCCTGAAAATTCTAGGATTGTGACTATTTACAAATTCTTGAAGATTGCTATAGTAAATCTAAATTCTTGTTCAATCCCGTCCTCCTACTAAGCCGTCCTTGAATAGAGTACTGAACCCATGAGTGATCCCATACTGTCGCAACCCGTGATGAATCATTGCCCCTGGTGGATTAAAATTCAAACGACTGTCCCTCGGTGTACCTATTATTTCGGGCCATTTGACAGTGATGAAGAAGCCCAAACATACGAAGCTGGATATCTTGAAGATTTAACAATGGAACAAGCGGAGGGAATTTTTACAGACATTGAGCGGACTCAACCCCAAGTTTTAACCATTTTTGAGGAAGAATAGTCCTCTTGTTCTCATAATACAAGATTACCCCCGGCAGCATCGCAAACCGGGGGCTTGTTCGTCACGAATCTAACAAATAAGCTACACTCAGAGAAGAATACTGTGATTTGATAGCAAAACGTTGCAACAGCGACAGCATCAAATAGGGCGAGTTGCGCCCGAATTTAAGCCTGTGTACAAAGTACTGCCGACAGCTTTGGATGAAGCAGGAAGCCAACTCTCTGTTTCTCGGAACAGTTAAAGTAGAAAATCGATTTTCTATAGTTTTGTGCAACGGCTGTCAAAGTGTAGCAAGAGACAACTACCATGAGAATTTTGTTGGTAGAAGATGATCAAGGGCTGGCGGAGGGGCTGCAAACCACCCTTAGACATCAACAGTATACCGTTGATTTAGCTTTAGATGGAGAGAGCGGTTGGGAGTTAGCAGAAGCCCTGAACTATGATTTGATTTTACTAGACTTACTCCTACCGAAGTTGAATGGGATTCATTTTTGTCAAAAACTCCGTAACCGAGGCGATCGCACTCCCATTTTACTAATGACTGCTCAAGATAGCAGCAACAAAAAAGTGGAAGGACTCGATGCAGGGGCAGATGATTATTTAGTGAAACCCTTTGAAATGTCAGAATTGTTAGCCCGTGTGCGGGCTTTGTTACGACGGGGTCACGATGCTCAACCCCCAATTTTAGAATGGGGAGACTTACGGCTAGATCCCAGCAATTGCCAGGTGACTTATCAGCAGCATTTACTAAAATTAACAGCCAAAGAATATGGACTGCTAGAATTGCTGTTGCGTTATCCCCAGCGTATTTTTAGCCAAGCCGCCTTGCTGGATCATTTATGGTCATTTGACGATCCACCCTATGAAACCGCTGTTAGAACTCAAATTAAAGGGCTGCGGCAAAAACTGAAACGGGCGGGTATGACTTCAGATTTAATTGAAACGGTTTACGGACTGGGTTACCGCCTACAACCTTCGCCGCTACCGGAGAGTCCACCTTCACCTCAGTCCAATACTACACCGCAACTGAATCTGAGTGGGATTTGGAGAAAACACCGGGAACGGTATTTACAGCGAATTGCTATTGTTGAAAAAGCCGTTAAAGCTATACAGCAAGGGGATCTCAACTCTGTCTTAGAACAACAAGCTTTATCAGAAGTTCATACCCTGGCAGGTTCATTGGGAAGTTTTGGCTTTAAACAAGCCTCTCAACACTGTCGTGAAATTGAACACATTTTACAGTCTGCGGCTGAATGTTCGGTGCAAAAACAACAGCAATTATCTGAGTTAATTCTCAGTCTCTATCAAGATCTCAGCCTTGCACCCACCGCTGTGCTACATACCCCACTGCTACCCGTAGCACAGGAGCTAACAGATTCCCCTACTCATCTCTTAATTGTAGATGATGATATTGCGTTAGCTACTGCGATCGCCACCATTGCCCAGAATCACCAGATACAGCCTCACATTGCAGATTCTCCAGAACAAGCGCGGCATCTGATGCAACAACAGCGACCTGATATTATTCTATTGGATTTAAGTTTTCCAGAGTCTACCGAAGCGGGGTTAGAGTTGCTTAAAGAAGTGAATACTCAATTAAATGCCCCGCCAGTGGTGGTATTTACGGCAAAACAGAGTTTTGCAGCGCGGGTAAAAGTAGCTCGTTTAGGGGGACAGGGATTTTTAAATAAACCCATTGACCCAGCAACAGTGGTTCATTTACTCCAACAAGTTTTACAGCCTGCTGCTGCCCCGCAAGCCCAATTATTATTAGTCGATGATCATCCTCAGGTTTTAGATGAATTAAGGACAATTTTAAAGCCTTGGGGATTTCATTTAACCCTACTCGATGATCCGCAGCAATTTTGGCAAACCCTGGAACAATGCCAACCGGATGTAGTGTTATTAAACCTACAAATGCCAAATTTTAGTGGTCTTGATTTATGTCAAGTGATTCGTAACGATCCCAACTGGCAACCCTTACCCGTATTAATTTTATTACCGGAACGGCAGGAAAAAACGATTACTAAAGTGTTTATGGCGGGGGCTGATGATTACATTCAACAACCCATTGTTGAACCGGAATTAATTGCGCGTTTGCTGCATTGTATTGAACGGAGCCGTCATCATCAGATCTGCCGCAGTCGCTTCAATTCTCCTCACTAATCTGATCTTTTCATCGGCCTTATACAAAAGTGTACGATAAAATTATAGGCATATTGTGCCATGGTGCTCAGGTCAAATGTATGAAAATCAGATCCCTATTTTATGGTTAGCCCTCATGGCTGTCACCGCCCTGACTGCTAGTCGAGCCGGTTTGAAAGCAGGACTCCTGACTGCTAGTTTCATATCGGTTTATATTCTCCATCAAACCTATAGTGCTGTTCCTCATTTTGAGGACTTTACTACTTCTTATTTGAGTATTATTGGCATCAGCTTTGTGGCACTGTTATTGGGTCTTAAAAGCAATCAAAATCGTCGAATTATTCAAACTCAAAAAGTAGATAAAATTGAGTTAGAAAAGCGGGTTAAAGTTTATCATAAATTCCTGAGTTATATTAACGCAGACTTAAGCTATAATCTCAGAGAACGAATTCAAGTTGAAGCAGCACTTCAAAGTAGTACAGCTCGTTATCAAGCCTTAGCCACCCAGTTAGAATCTATTACAACTCATGCCCCGATTTATATTTATGAATTAGATCAAGAGGGGCGAATTCTCTCGGTTAATCAAACTTATGAAGGGGTAGCTTCCTATGAAGTAATCGGTACATTTCTGAAAGATTGGTTCCCCCTTGAGCAACAAGCTAAAATTAGCTCAGTTATTGAAACAGTTTTTACCCAAAAGCAAGCACAAATCTTAGAATATACTTTACCAACTCCCCAGGTAGAAAAACGATTTTATCAAACTCAAATTGCGCCATTTTCTATAGAAAATTACCCAGATAGAGCCATATTAATAGCAACCGATATAACGGAAAAAAAGCAATTTGAAGCAGTTTTACACCGACAAGCATTAATTGTTGAGACGATTTATGATGGAATTATTGTCACGAGTTTGTCGGGTGAGATTATTGATTGGAATCCGGGGGCTGAACGAATGTTTGGCTATTCTAAAGCAGAAGTGTTAGGAAAAACCCCTGCTATTTTACACCAACCGGAAGAAATCAATGATCTCACCCCAAAAATTTTAGAAGAGATCACTCAGCAGGGTCGCTGGTTAGGGGAAATTCATTTTATTCGCAAAGATGGAACACAAGGCATCTGTGAAACTATTGTAGTTCCCATGTTTGATAGCGATCATCAACTGATTGCAACAGTGGGCATTAATCATGATATTACCCAACGAAAACAAACAGAAGCGGCTCTCTATCGCAGTGAAGAACAGTGGCAATTACTCTTAAAAGGAACAAATGATGGAATTTGGGATCATGACTTCAAACATCCTCAATACTTTTTATCAAAACGCGGTTATCAATTATTAGGATATGATTATAAAGATATTCAGTCTTTTCAGGATTGGTTAGCATTAGTTCATCCCGAGGATCGAGATAGAATGAACCAAGCGTTTCAGGCTCATCTAAACCATCAAACTCCATTTTATATTGCAGAGTATCGGGTGCGTTGCCGAGAGGGGTGCTATAAATGGGTGTTGTCACGAGGTCAAGCAGTATGGGATGAAACGGGTAAGCCAATTCGGGCTGTTGGTTCAATTGCAGATATTAGCGATCGCAAACAGGCAGAAGAAGAGTTGCAACAATATCAAAATCAGTTAGAACAATTAGTGGAAGCACGCACTGCTGAACTGACTGAAACCAATCAAAAATTACAGCAAGAAATAGAAGCCCGTTCCATTCTAGCAGAAGCTTTACTCGCTTCAGAAGCGCGTCTCTCTGGCATTTTAGATCATGCCCATGATGCGATTATTTCAGTTGATGAAAATCAACACATTATTTTATTTAATCAAGGGGCTGAACGGATTTTTGGCTATGGGGCTGAGGACGTTTTACATCAACCTTTAGATATTTTATTACCTCAAGCCGCAGTTGAAATTCATCATCAACATATTTGTCGTTTTGGACAAAACTCTCAAACCGCTTGCAAAATGCGAGGACGAAGATCGGTTTTAGGTCGTCGTCAAGATGGGACAGAGTTTCCGGCAGAAGCTTCAATATCCCTGCTACAGTTTGGCAACCAAACAGTTTATACTGCAATCTTACAGGATATTAGCGATCGCGTCGCAGCTCAGCAAGAACGAGAACAGGCTGAACGTGCCTTGCGGGATAGTCAACGGCGCTATGCCACCATTACTCAAGTTGCGCCCGTAGGCATCTTTCATACCGACGCTGACGGCAATTGTTCCTATGTGAATGAACGTTGGTGTGAAATTGCCGGAATGACCGCAGAACAGGCAAATGGACAAGGTTGGGTGAATGCCATTTATCCAAATGACCGCCCAGCCGTGTTTCAAGCTTGGGTGGAGGCAATACAGAACCATACTCTATTTCAGCTTGAATATCGCTTTCAACGTCCGGATGGTAAAATAACTTGGGTGATGGGTCAAGCGGTGGCTGAACGAGATGAAACGGGCAATATTCAAGGGTTTGTCGGTTCCATTACCAATATTCATGCTCGTAAACAAGCTGAGGCTATTATCCGGGAAGCTGAACGGCGGTGGCGGTCTTTATTGGAAAATGTGCGACTGAGTGTGGTGGGACTGAACGGTCAGGGTCAAGTGGAATATGTTAATCCATTTTTCCTAGAATTAACCGGTTATACTCGCCCAGAACTATTAGGAAGAAACTGGTTTGAAACCTTTGTCCGCGCCACAGATCGCTTACAATTTAATCAACATTTCCAACAAATTTTACAACAGGATCTGCATAATTATTATCAAAATATTATTCTGACTAAACAAGGGGAAGAAAAGATTATTGCCTGGAATAATACTCGACTGCAAAGTACAGATGGAAAGATCATTGGCACAATGAGTATTGGGGAAGATATCACAGAACGTTACGCCATTGAACGGATGAAAAATGAGTTTATTTCTGTGGTTAGCCATGAATTAAGAACGCCGCTGACGGCGATTCATGGGGCTATTGATTTACTCTCAACTGGCTTAGTTGATCCAGCAACAGACCGAGGAAAACAGGTACTGAAAATTGCCGCAGAAAGTACAGATCGTTTAGTCCGGTTAGTGAATGATATTCTAGAACTAGAACGGCTAGAATCCGGTAAAATCAACCTAATAAAACAATGGGTTGATGCAATTGATTTGTTATGGCAAGCTAAAAATCAAATGCAAGTGATGGCAAATCGTGCTGGAATTCGGTTAGAAATCATTGAACAAGAACTCGAATTTGAAGCCGATAGTCACCGACTTTTACAAGTTTTAATTAACTTAGTGAGTAATGCGATTAAGTTTTCCCCTCGCGGTTCAACCATTATGATGAGTGTGGCATTAAACCCAGAAAATATATGCTCTCATCCTAATGATTCCTGGATTGTCTTTTGGGTAAAAGATCAAGGAAGAGGAATTCCAGCCGATAAAATTGATAGCATTTTTGAGCGCTTTCATCAAGTGGATGCCTCAGATTCTCGACAAAAAGGGGGAACTGGTTTAGGCTTAGCTATTTGTCACTCAATTGTCGAACAACATGGGGGGAAAATTTGGGTAGAAAGCCAGGTCAATGAAGGGAGTTGTTTTTATTTTAGTATTCCGCCAACGTTAAAGGAGCAAGAAAATGAATCCTAGAAAAATATTAGTGATTGATGATGAAGACGGGGTTCGGGATATTATTCAAATTACTCTAGAAGTAGTCGCCGGATGGGAAGTCTTAACGGCTACGGGTGGGGAAGAAGGATTAGCGATCGCTCAAACCCAACAACCTGATGCTATTCTATTAGATGTGATGATGCCCCGTATGGATGGATTAACCACTTTTAAACAGTTACAAGCTCATCCCCAAACTCAAAAGATTCCCACCATCTTTCTTACGGCTAAAGCTCACATCAGTGAACAGCAACAGTTTGCCGAGTTAGGGGCGGCTGGTGTGATTACCAAACCCTTTGAAGCCAATGCCTTAATTTCACAAATTCAGCATTTCCTCAATTGGACAGGGTTTTAACTGGCAATGCAACCCTGAGTCCCGCGCCATACAGCCAGGGCATCAACTTAAACGAAGGAAGGAGTTTGATAGAAGAAGGAAAAAGGGCAATTTCAAAGTGGATTTTAACCCCTTTTAAATGAAGACTCTTTATCTAAAGGTTTTCATAGGGGACTTAAACCCATCTAAGCTCGAAACAAAGTCACCTTCTTCCTTCTTCCCTCTTCCTTTGTTAAACTTAAAATTGTTGGCAGCCCTGTTCAGCTTTACAGTAGCAAATTTTCCCCATCATTGTGAGGGCTTACCCACCGAAGACTGAATCAATGATTTCAAATCCTTGGGTCGTTGCTGATTCACCACAGCCTCATAGGCTTTCTCCCAAGTGCTACGAATATTAAGCGGCCCATAAACGTAAACCTGGTCACGGTTAATCACTTTCAATACTGCATCCTTAAGCTGTTTTAAGGTCAGGTGATCTAAGTTAGGGGTGTCACCATTGGTCTCATTACCATCAACCACCTCAACATCAACCACACCGTCACCATCACTCTTGGGTTTAGGATTATTGGGTTCAGCGGTAACCTCTGAAGGTTCAGCCGGTTTAGGTAATTGAGCTAAATCCACCTCACCATATTCTCCCTGTTGCACCGCCGCAATTTCTTCCCAAAAAGCTTCTAATAATTCCTCTTCCCCAGCTTGCCCCGTGGCATGAACTGCCCTCACCACCTGACCTAAGGCACTCTGCAAAGCTCCCACTAAAGTTAACTGCCGTTGTTGCCGTCCTTTGTTGCGGGTCTGATCTTCCCGTAACTGTTTGAGTTGGGCTTCTAACTCCTGAATCTGGTCAGTCAATTGCTGGTCAACGTGCTGTGTTGTGGCGCTAACTGCGTCATGAAGTTTATTAAACATGGTAAAAATCCTTATGTTTTGTAGCGAATCTTAGAACCCCTGCAAAGGTTGGGTTTCTGTTATGATTTATTCTTACCACAAATGGGTCAACTTGTCAAGTGGTTTGATGAAGAAATTTTGTTCTACAGGAATTAGAGATTAAGCTGAGATGTTCTGGGAGAGGGAAGCATGCCCCCAGGGTCGGCGAGAGTCACCCTGTTACCTCTCTGGCAAAGTTGCTCATCGGGAGGGGCTGTGTGCGGTCTTGGAGGTTCCGCACCTTGTAAGCAAGGTGGAAACCTCCAAAACCGCACTTGGCGCTGTTGCGTGTTGCCTGTTGCCTTATGCCGGTTGTAATAACCAAAACCCAGTGTAAGTCATTCCCGAATCATCCGGTTGAATCAATAAAAAATGTAACCCCTTGGCTAACTGTTTTCGAGTTTCAAACCGTTGGGCGGCTTCAGCCACCGCTTGATCCTCAAATGTAGCCACCACCCATCGATCTGCTAATCCCGCTTCTAAAATTAAACCATCCGGTTTACCTGGAATATAATTAAGGGCAACCGGATCAGCTTGTTGTAGCCAACGGGCCAATTGCATCGACTGACGACCCCCATTGATCACTACACCAGAAATAGGAACTGTGGACGCTAAACCCAGGTTGACTGGTTGCAACGCTTCTGGAATATTGAGGATGGGAATAAGATATTCTGTAAAAGTTGTCATCAGATCTCCCGCGTTGAGAGCAGCAAACCGCCAGACATCTCCCCAAAGATTTTCCGGTAGAGGCACTGGGGGCAGTCGATCCACAGCAGTGGGATCATAAGCCTCTCCCGTATAACCCTGCAACTGCGGATAGACTTGGCGGCGTTGTTGTAACCATTGTTTAATCACGGGAGTCCGTCGGCTAGCTTTGACGGAAATGCCTAACGTTTCAGCTGCCGTTTGTAGCAAACTCAAACATTGAGGCCGACACACCAAAATTACATCAGGTTGTTGGGTTTGAGTAGCTTGTTGAAGCTTTTGAACTAGCCATTGAGTATTGACATCGGACTGGGGACAAAACGCCACATACTCGAGTTGACGACTGGAGTTACAAATCAGCAGTTCCCACAAAGGCTGTCCTGTTTCAGTTTGCAGGGGACGACGGTAAAAATCAGCTTGCCAAGTTTGGGTGAGGTCATTCGTCATGGGTTCTTTTTCATTCGTCATTATCCTAAGTTTTTCGTCGTTTTTCAAAGATGTAGAAGCCCCTTTCTGCCTCGGAGAGGGCTTGGGGAGAGGTCATCGAACTCACGTTGTTGTTAGTGTCTTGTTTGGAGTGATTTTAACAAGAAGTACATTGGATTATAGTTCCGTGATGGAGACATATTAGAAGCCGACCATATTATCCCTCAATCAAAAAGGGGTAAAAATAATCGATATAATAAGCAGTTACTCCATCGACACTGCCACGACACCAAAACTGCATTGGATATGACTGGTATAAAACGGTGACGTTTATGCTTAGTTTAACAAGTTGGTCTGAAGACCTCAACGCTTGGGGAGACTTAAGCTTCTATCTGGGTTGGTCACAATGCCTGCCAAGACAACTTGAGTCAATGAACCAAGAATCCCCTAGATTCTATCGATGGGGAGTGTCAATATCTAATCATCGTCTGCAAATCAGGAGACAAAGATGAAAATTAATTGGGCTTTAGCAAGTGCATTGACCTTAGTAACGACAGTCGTCTCAGCCCAAGCCTCCGCCGTTAACATCCCGGCGTTGGTTGAAGCCCTTCGTTTAGCAGCACCGCAAACTGGGACAGCCAATGATGGACTTTACACCGACTGGCAGATTAAACCCGAGAATATTCCCCGGTGGTCTAGATTATGTATTAATGAAGAACTGACACCCGCTCAATTTGAAGCAGATACCGCGAAAGCCCGTCAAGTTCTGGCTTGTGTCATGGAAGATATTGTGAACCAGGAATATCCTAATAGTGGGAATGATCAAGCGATCGCTGTGCGTCGGGCAGCGGCTTGGTGGATGACGGGAGATCCTGACCAATATAACCAAGGAGAAACAGCAACTTATACTCAAAAGGTGCTGGAATTTTATCAGCAACAGTAAAAAACCTACCCTTGTAAGTTTGGGGGGGATGGGTGAGATGCAGTTTCATAAAGAATTAATATTAGGGTGCGAATCAAAACTGATCAATTTTTCCTCCAAAGTTTTGCCGCACCTAACTCACCCTACCTCCTGGAAAAACTATTTAGAACAATCGGGATGACTTCCCCCTTGATTACAAATATAAGTAATTTGATTGCTATCTAGATTTTCAACTTGAGAAAAGTTAACCCCTTGAAATCGATTAGAAGAGGTTAATTCTGGGTTGGTAATAAATTGATCTTTCGGATTAACAGGTGTTGAAGCAAACGTAACGCCGCTAAAGTTTGCCCCTCGTAAATTTGCTCCTTTTAAATTCACTAAACTTAAATCCGCATTTTCTAAGTTAGCATTTTGTAGTTTGGCATCGGCTAAATTTGCCCCCAGAAATTGGGCAGAAGTTAAGTCACTATTGCGTAAATCCGCCCCTTTTAGGTTAGCTCCGGCAAAATCAGCTTCTGTTAAATCGGCTCTTTTCAGATTGGTTGAAATCAAGAGAGTTCCTTGAGCTTTTACTTTTTTCATCCGGGCTAATTCTAAATTAGCATTCGATAAATTTGCATTGGCTAAATCCGCCCCGGCAAATGTTGCCTCTTTTAAGATGGCTGATTCTAAGTTGGTTCCCAGCAATTTTGCGCTGCTAAAATTCGCTCCTAATAAATCAGCTTCTGATAAATTAGCTTGATTTAATGTCGCTTGAAAAAAGTTTATGCGTTTCATAAACACCCGCGACAAAAACGCTCCGGTTAAATCAGCTCCGGTTAAATCCGCCCCACTTAAATCGGCAATCCAATCATCATAAGTTTGATAACGACCATCTTCACCTGCACCATAAAAACTGCTATTTTTGAGGCTAGCCTGATTGAGTAAACTGCTTCTAAAATTAATACCCGATAAATCCGTTTGATCTAAAACCAGGGTAAATTGAGTGGCGGCAGACCTGTCTTGAGATAAGTCTATTTTGCTTAAATCCGCTTGATGAATCGTACCGCCATAAACTTTTAAAATTTTGGCGATCGCCCGTTGTGTAGCCTGCTGACGTTGGCTGGCTAACTGTTTTTCTTCTGAGTTAGCTCCAAATTCCATCGAGTCTAAATCATTTTTTAAGGCTTGATTCAGTCGGGCTAAATAGGGTAACGCTTCTGGCCCGGTACTGACTAACGCTTGCTGGGTGACATCTAATAACATCTCGTTACTTTCTTGCGCCAATAAATCTGCCAGTAACGGAATTGCCCGAGGATCTTGTAACGTTCCTAACGCTAAAATTGCCCCCCGTCGTTGAGCCGGATCTGTCGGGGCGCTGGGGGATAATTTAGTAATTAATGCTAAGAAAACTTCGTTATCTTGATGTTGAAATTCTCGACGGTTGGCTTGGCTTTGAATATAAACTTGTGTGCCGACGAATGTTAATAATACAGCGGCTAAACTTGCCCCGCCAACAATCATTAAAGTGGTTCCGGGGCGTTGTTGCATCCACGCCCATAAATTCGTCTGAAAGGCTTTGAAGCGGGGTTGATGAATGATGGCATGAACGGCATCCTTATCATCCATTAAATCGTAACTGGTGAAGGGATTCGTATGAAAGGGTAACCCGGCTTCCCGAAGGCTGGTTCCGGCGAGTAAATCATGTCCGGTTCGACCTTTAAACCGTTTCGCAATTAAACCATCGACTAACAACATTACCCCAGATAATCCCACAAATAACAGCAGGTTGGGAAATGCCCCAGTAAACCGCCATAAGCCATAGGCAATTCCTAACGGAATGCCCCAACGTCCCACCGTTTCTCGGTAAAAGACCCGTAGTAAACTGGGAGGGGCTTGACTATGGTCATTGACCACTTGCACCCCAAACCACCGCTTCGGTAACGTTTGTCCACTTCTGGCTAAAAGATAAAGCTGCCATCCTCCCACAAACATGGGGGTCAACAATGCTGCTGACCAAAAGAAATTGGTTAAAGTGGTAACTTGCGGGTTGCGATCGCGCACGGGAAGGGCTAATGTTGCCGCAACGGTTTCTGAAGTCGCTTTCAACACTGGGTTAAGGGGAACGTTTTGGGGGCTGCGGTTGCACAATGCCCCCACAGTCAACGGCACTAACCCACTGGTGACCACTAACGAAATTTCTACCGTCCATGCCCCACAGCGACGCACCCACAGGGGAAGTTGCCGAATTTGGGTTGTCCAGGATGTATCCGTTGAATTCACACTTTGACCGACAGTTGGGCTAGCCATAATTGACTTAGTCTTTAAAGAACTTGGATGATTTGAAAAGCTGATACCCTATGTACACGATTATCCCGATCACTGCAAGGGTAATCGCTAAGGAAATTAATTCTACCAGGGTTCGTAGCAACGTTAAGGCGGCGGCAATACCCACCACAGCGACTGCAATTTGCCCCACTTTCGGAAGTTCTTTAAACCATTTCATAAACTGTTGGTATCCCTTTTTTATAGGTTCAGAGAATTTGTCAGAATTAATTAAGGGCCGAGTGTTATGCAGGTCGGCTTCTAAATCTTCTAATTTGCGTTTGACCTTGGGATCATTTTGATAACTCATGACAATTGCCCTCCCTTGCCTAATGACTTCTTGGATCAACCGGTCTGTTTAGTGATGTTCCTTTCCGTATTGTACTAATATCCACCTAGATAAAGTGTTATGAAGTTTTGTCATCTGGTTACTACATTTTCGTTCTCTACTCTCCTGTTATTTGCCCCTATGGCTTTTGCCCAGCAAGTAGTTCCAGGTCAACCCGTTTCTGCCACAGGAACGTCTGGGGGTACAGTCAACAGTGGAGATTGCGGTTATATTGCCGATTCCCCGAATCATACCATTGAGGTAACTGAAGATTTACCCTATTGGCGAATTACGGTACAAACCACAGGAAAACCCACCCTACTCATTCAAGGACCAGTGGGACGCTATTGTGTATTGCCCACAGGTTCGGGGGGAACCTTACAATTTTCTGGTTATGCTACTCAAGGTACTTATCAATTATTTGTAGGCGATCGCGATCAGGGTCAACATCGGTATCAGTTATCTATTTCAGATCAGCGAGAGTGAGAAGTTTTATCTAAAATAATGCACCTATTCAGCGTGCTTGGAATGTCAAACAGATCAAGAACTGGCATGAATGAATTAACTCCCATTTCACAAAAACTGAAGGTTCAACGGCAGGCAATCTTAGAAATTGCTCAGACTTATGGCGCTGATAATCTGCGGATTTTTGGGTCTGTCGCCAGAGGTGATGATGATTTAGCCAGCGATCTTGATCTGCTGGTTGATCTTGAACAAGGACGGAGTTTGTTTGATTTGGGGGGACTGACAATGGATTTACAGGACTTATTGGGTTGTAAGGTTGATGTTGTGACTGAAAATGGACTGAAGAAACGCATTCGAGATCGTGTCCTTCAAGAGGCAATCAAACTATGAGGGATGATCGGGAAAAACTACATGATATTCTGGAGGCGATTGAGCGAATTAACCGTTATGCTGTCTTAGGACGAGAACGCTTTAACAGTGATGAGCTGGTGCAGACTTGGTTTATTCTGCATTTACAGATTATAGGAGAAGCTTCTCGTGCGTTGGCTCAAGAGACCAGAGAACTTTCTCCTGAAATTCCTTGGAAACAGATGATTGGAATGCGTAATGTTCTGAGTCATAATTACTTTGAGATTGATCTGGATATTGTTTGGTCAGCAGTTACTATTAATCTTCCAAGGCTCAAACCTCAAATTGAAGCATTGTTAAGCCGTTTGTGACAGAGTGAAACAGAGATGAGATTTCGTTATACAATCGAACCATTATAGAGTGCATTAATTTTTGTCAGATCAGGAACAGGGAATCTACTCATCATGGGTCATCGTGTTCGAGCGTTTCTTTCTACCGTAATCGCTGTATTTTTGCTGATCGCAATACCATCATTGATTAACTTTAGTGATACTGCGATTGCTCATTTGAATCCTACTGTAGCATCTGCTACATTTTTGACACAATTACAAGGGAATCAATCCAGTTCAGTTGGGTTCATTCCCTTCAACTTTGAACCGCTACAAAACTTTATTGATACAATCAGCAATCATAGTATCAGTAACGAAGTTCGGGATTTTGCCTCCAAAATTATTTATGGATTGCTCTGGACTCTCATATTTGTCATTGCTTGGAAGTTATTAAATATTCTACATCAAAAAAGCTTTGCTAAGCTTAGTTCTCTTAACTGGGAAAATTATCATTTAAAAATTCAACATATCGAACTCATTTCATCAGATCGGATTTTAGGAGTGGCTTCTCTTGGATTAAAGGTAGTTCATATTATTTTGAATCTCTGCATTCTTTATATTTACATTCCGATTATTCTCAATCTTTTTCCTCAAACTCAAACAATAGCAGATAGTATTATTAGTTATACAGTCAATGTTTTTCAAGGTGTTTTGATGAGTTTATTGGCTTATTTGCCAAAGCTCATCACTTTACTGCTTATTATTGCGACTGCATTCTATATCAGTCGTTTGATTAGAAAAGTCTTAACAGAAATTGAACGCGGAAGCCTATCATTACCTGGATTTTATCCAGAATGGGTGCAACCCACTTATAAACTTTCACTGCTATTACTGACAATTTTTACTATTGCGATCGCCTATCCATTTTTACCGGGTGGGTTTGAAAGTCCAGCCTTCCGAGGGATTGCTATTTTTGGGGCAGTTTTGGGTGCATTAGGCGCACGAGAATCAGTCAGTGATATTATTTCTGGGATTGTGTTAATTTATTCTCGTTCTTTTCTAGAAGGCGATCGCATCATTGTTAAAGATATTAAAGGAACAGTTTTAGCAAAAACCCTATTAGTCACCCGAATTCGTACTCCTAAGAATGTTGTTGTTACCATTCCTAATAGTAGCTTAAGAAGTAGTCATATTGTTAATTTCAGTGCAGCTATGCGGGAAGCAAACACCCATTTAGTCCTTCATGCCAGTATTACCTTAGGTTACGATTTACCTTGGCGAACAGTTCATGAAGTCTTACAAAAAGCAGCAGAAATGACACAAAATATTATTCATGAACCCGCACCATTTGTATTGCAAACCAACATGAATGATTATCATATTACCTACGAACTGAATGCTTATACCGATAAACCTGAAGTTATGGAAAGAACCTATTCCAGTTTGTACCAAAATGTTCAGGATTGCTGTCGAGAAGCCCAGATTGAAATTCTTTCTCCCAGTTATTTAGCGGTACGAGATGGTAATGAAAGTACAATTCCTGCTAATTAATCCAGAAGGAATATAATTGTCCATAGCCTGTTACTCTGGGTGAGTGTGAATTACCGCAAGGCTGCAACCTAGAAAAGTCAGTTGATTTGGACGAAAATAGCAATGAAGGTTAGGCTATGAAAATCGTTTCTATAAAAATCAAAAATTATCGCGTTTTTGAGTCTTTAGAAATTAAAGATATTCCCGCTTTTTGTGTGATTATTGGAGCGAATGGCACAGGAAAATCAACTCTATTTGATATTTTTGGGTTTCTACGAGATGCCTTAAAAAATAATATTCGTCAAGCCCTTCAGATTCGAGGTGGATTTAACGAAGTTGTAACCAGAGGTAAAGAAAAAGAAGATATCGAAATAGAACTCAAGTTTCGCATGAATATTTTAGAAACAGAACGTCTTGTTACCTATATTTTGATTGTTAGCCAAGAAAACAAACGTCCTGTCATCAAAAGAGAAATTCTACGCTACAAGCGTGGCGAGTATGGTTCGCCATATCACTTTTTGGACTTTCAGAAAGGGAAAGGTTATGCTATTACTAATGAAGAAAATTTTGAACAAACTAACGAAGAATTAGAACGGGAAGAACAACAACTTGAATCTAGCGATATTTTAGCTATTAAAGGTTTAGGACAATTCCAACGTTTCAAGGCTGCCAGTGCTTTCCGTTCCTTGATTGAAAATTGGCACGTTTCTGATTTCCATATCAGTGATGCTAGAGGTAGTAAAGATGCACTTTATGCCGAACACCTGTCCCCCACAGGAGATAATATGGCAGTTGTTGCTCAATATATTTATCAAAATCACCCTGATATATTTGAAGCAATTCTCAAGAAAATGCGAGCAAGAGTTCCTGGTATTTCACAGGTAGAAGCAAAGGAAACTGAAGATGGTAGATTAATCTTGAAATTTCAAGATCAAGCCTTTAAAGATCCATTCATTGATCGCTATGTTTCTGATGGCACAATAAAAATGTTTGCCTATTTAATTCTGCTGTTTGACCCTAAACCTCACCCGTTACTTTGTGTTGAAGAACCTGAAAACCAACTTTATCCTAGTCTGCTTCACGAACTTGCTGAAGAATTTGCTAGCTATGCTAAAAGAGGTGGGCAAGTCTTTGTCTCTACACATTCGCCTGACTTTCTTAATGCTGTTCCTCTCGATAGTATTTTCTGGCTAACAAAAGAACAAGGTATTGCTAAAATTTTTCGAGCCAGCCATAATGAAACTCTTAAAAATTTAGTTCAAGCAGGTGATTTACCCGGATATCTATGGAATCAAGGTTGGTTTGAAGGAGTCGCACCTTAATGAGTTATGATCTGATTTTTTTACTAGAAGAACCTTCAATCAAAACGGTTCTAGAGGTTATCCTTCCCCAACTAATTCCTGAGAATATTAGCTATATTTGTATTACCCATCAAGGTAAACAAGATCTGGCTCAATCGATTCCTAATAAAATTAAAGCCTTTCAGTATAACCTTAGCACAAAATTTGTGATCGTTCATGATCAAGACTCCCATGACTGTAAAAAGCTGAAAGCTGATTTATTACAGCTTTGCAAAAGATCAGGAAAATCAGAGGTTATAATCCGTATTATTTGCCATGAATTAGAATCTTGGTTTCTTGGGGATCTTACTGCTATTGAAAAAGCTTATAATCTGAAAGAAAAAAGTCTAAGTAAAAAACAAAATCAAAATAAGTTTCGTAACCCTGATCAACTTAACTCCGCTAAGGAAGAACTTAGAAAGCTAATAGAAAAATATGACCAAGAATATTATCCTGGCACTCACTCCAGGGCAATTGCTCCATATTTGTCTTTAACTGACAATAAATCTCGTAGCTTTCAAGTTTTTCTCGAGGGTATCAAAAAAATCTTAAGTTAGAGAGCTTTCTTTTAATCTGACACTTTTCACTATAAACATCAATATTAAGAGCGATTATACTCAATATAAGTTCAGTAGATTTTTTGGATGGCTACTAAACAACAATCAATTAAACTCCAGGCAATAAAGCACCCCTTTTAAACCTGAATGAACATGAATACTATCCCCTTGATATTCCATACCGAGTTTTTCTGCTAACTTCAAACTGGGTTTATTTTCAGGATGAGAATAGGCTCTAATTTCTGTTACTTCATCACTCGATTTCAAAGCGGTTAATAAAGCTTGCATCGCTTCTAATCCATAACCTTGAAGACGATAGTTAGTATTTATAGTATAATAACATTCAAAAATTGTATTTTCATAAGGGGAGAATCCACAAGAACCGATATATTGATTGGAATCTTTTAAGGCAATAGCATAAGCATGAACCACAGCATCTGTATTGTAAGAAGATATGACAAAATTAAATAATTCTGTTGCTCCTTCCCGTGTTTTTTGCTGCGGTTCAAAGGCTAAATATTTCGTTGAGTCTGCATCTAACATAAATTCTAAATAAGCGGGCAAATCGTCCGGGATAAACTGCCGAATCATTAAGCGTTTAGTTAATATTGGTAATACAATCATTCTCTGTGTCCATTCAAGAATTAACCTCAATTATTACTCCCTAAAGCAGATTAAATACTCCGAGGTGACCGGAAAATTGTAAAATAAATCTTAACTTGCGAGAATAGTAAAAACATAAAAGGTATAAAAGATGACAGCAGCAATTTCAAAGCCTGCCTCAGCTATCCCAGAGTTTTGTCAAGGAATTCAGTATTTTAGCGAGACGTTTCCCGAATTTGACACCTACGGAAAAACCCCTGTTATTTCAGAAGGCAATGTAGCCATTAGTGACCCTACAGAGAAAACGGCTGCTTATCAAACCCTGTTAATGGCGGATGCCCTGCGTTATCTGATTTTACAAGTGACGGGTAGTAAAGCTTCAGGACATCCGGGCGGGTTTGCCAGTCAGGTGGAAGCCTATGCGGCTTTAGTGATGTTGGGCTATAAAAACATTATGACGGAAGTAGGCCACCATGCCCCCGGATTTTATAGCGCCATGTTTCTGGATCGTTCCTTAGAGGATATGGAAATTTCCACGGTTCAGCAAATGCGCGATCGCTTCCGGGAAATGCATGGTCTGTTAGGACATCTTTCCGGCTATATTCCGGGACTGTTGAACCCGGCGGGGCCGTTAGGACAGGGGCAACACTTCGCCATGTCAGCGGCCTTGTTACACCGTGATACCCTATTTCCGTTTACGTTAGGCGATGGCGGCATGGGTGAACCTTATCCCATGAGTAGTATGGCGCATTTTAATACTGCTTATCCGGATGTGACCAACTTCTTACCCGTATTGGTATGGAATGGTTATAGCCAAGAACATCACAGTATGGTTTCGACGAAAACCAACGAAGAAATGATTGCCTATTGGAAAGGCAATGGCTTCGCGGAAGTGGTGTTAGTGGATGCTAAAGAGTTTGACGATCAAAATCAACCCGAAGCCTATATTGATAGTACGGCTTTTTCCTTTGAGAAACGGATCGAATTTACTCAAGCCGTTCTCGCAGGGGTTGATAAAGCGGCAAAATCAGCTTTAGGCGGTAAATTAACCGTTTTTATTATTAAACAACTCAAAGGCGCTGGCGTTCATGCGCGGGGTTCAAAATCCCATAACCTCTATCCTCAAGATACCTTGGATAGTCCCCACATGATTGCAGCCTTGAAACAACGGGCGTTACCGCCAGAAGCCTGGAAATTGGTTCGCAAAAACGCTGAACGGTCTAATGGTGGCCCCGCTTCCAAAACCGTTGTGACGGAGTTTGAATATCCTTTAGCAGAAATTGGGAAGTTACCGTTAGATGAATATGCCGTTGGCGGCGACCCGAAAGTGGCAACTACAGCGATGGGGGCGTTAGTTGCCCATGTGGGACAAAAAGATCCTCACTTTGTCGTCACCAATGCCGATGGAAATGCAGCGTCTGGAATTAACAATATTAACCAAGCCCTGAAAATTATTCACCCCACAACCGATGACACCTATTTTCAAGGGCCACAAGGTCAAGTTTATGAACCGCTGAGTGAAGATGCTTGCGCTGGGTTAGCGGCTGGTTTGGCGTTAATGGGGGCGCGAACCTTATGGTGTTCTTATGAGTCTTTTGCGGTGAATGGTTTACCGATCTGGCAAACGGTAACTCAGGCAATGGCAGAATTACGTCGTCAGACTCCTTCTACAATTACCCTATTTACTGCTGGGGCATTAGAACAAGGTCGTAACGGTTGGACTCACCAACGACCGGAAATTGAAGCCTATTTTGCGGCGATGATGCGAAATGGGAATGTATTTCCGCTATTTCCCACCGATGCTAATAGTATTCAAGCCTGTTATGAATGGGCGTTAACCACCAAAAATAAAGGGGTGACTATTACCGCTAGTAAGTCTCCTTTGCCTATCCGGACAACTTTTGAACAAACCCGCCAAGCTTTGGAAAAGGGGGCGGTGACGTTACAGGAAGTCGAAGGCGATCCTAAAGTTGTATTTGCCGTTATCGGTGATATAACCTTAATTCCCGTATTTGAAGCGGCGGCATTCTTGGAAACTGAAGGCATTGGGGTTCGCATTGTGTCGGTGGTTAACCCCCGACGGTTGTATCGTCCGGAAGATGTGGCATGGGATACCTGTAGTCAACCAGACGGCGACTTCCTCTCAGATGCCGAATTTGAGCAAATGTTCGGCGGTGAGGCCTTAATCGGGGTCACAGGGGGCGCTAGTTTAATGTTAGAACCTATTATGTTACGCAGTATGGTGAAGCGGGATACCTTTGCTTGGAAACGGGGGGAAACCACCTCCAGCGCCGGACAGTTAATGGCGTTTAATGGCATTACCGCAGAAGCCTTAACCAAACGGGCGATTGAGTTAGTTCATTAAATATAGCACTACGCGCCCTTGGTGTTTGACATTTGACGATTCCCTACACCCGACACCCCACACCCCCTAAAAGAGAATCCGCGATGTCCTCACTGAATAACGTAGCTGCTATAGTGTTAATCTCAAACGAGATCAAAAAAAGCAAGGGGTTAATTAAAAATAATTACCCCTTGCTTTAAATGACCCAGTTCATTGTGATTATTCTAAAGCGTTGGCTCCGGCTACAACCTCTAGAAGTTCTTGAGTAATTGCTGCCTGACGGGCTTTGTTGTAGGATAATGTTAACGTTTTAATCAGTTCACTAGCGTTATCACTGGCGTTACTCATCGCAGTCATCCGAGCCGCCAATTCACTCGCTGTGGATTCTTGCCAAGCCCGCAAAATTTGATTTCTCAAATATAAGGGTAATAATGCATCTAAAATTTGTACCGGGGCTTGTTCAAATATCATATCCCGAGGCAAGGGAATAGATTGAACTTCCACCTTTTCCCGAGTCACCTCAAAGCGGCCATCACGGGACGTTAACCGGAAGATTTCGTCATCTTTCACTTCTAATCCCTGGGGGTCAAGGGGAAGCAAGGTTTGAATCACCGGGCGGGAACTAATCAGTGAGACAAACTTGGTATAGACTAACTCAACACGATCCACTTCTCCAGATAAAAACCAGGAGAGAATTTCATCCGTCGCGTTAAAGATTTCCTCACTGCTGGGTTGCTTTTCGGGAGAATTGTAGGCGCTTTTAATCGTAACATTGCGGCGCTGAAAGTATTGGCTTGCTTTTTGACCGACAATGAAATAACTGTATTCTAAACCTTCAGCTTCTAGCTCTTTGGCTCGCATTTCCGCCCGTTTGATAATATTGGCATTATACGTGCCACATAATCCCCGATTTCCGGAAATCACAAACAAGCCCACTTTTTTAACTTCTCGCTTTTCTAGTAAGGGAGAGTCTACATCTTCAAACGCTAAACGGGATTGTAACCCATACAAAACGCTGGCTAAGCGATCAGCAAACGGACGAGTGGCTAAAACTTGCTCTTGAGCGCGACGAACTTTGGCGGAGGCAACCAAACGCATTGCCTCGGTAATTTTTTTGGTATTTTTAACGGATTGAATGCGATCGCGAATCGCTTTTAAATTTGACATAGCTGTTATTTGTTGTTTGTCGTTTGTCATTGGTCATTGGTCATTGGTCATCGGCTCTTCGTGAGATCAACTGATAACAAGCAAGCCTATAGGTTGTTACCGATAAGATTGCTTACTCTCGACTAACAACCCATAACAAATAACTGATGACCAATGTAACCAATTAAGCAGACACGAGGAACGTTTGCTTAAATTCTGCAATGCCTTCTTTCAGCAGGTTTTCTGCTTCTTCGGTTAAAACTTTTCCGCCTTGAATCTGTTCAACGTACTTAGGTTTATTGGTTTTGAGATATTCCCGTAACCCTGCCGAAAAGTTGGTAATTTTCTCAACCGGAATATCATCTAATAGACCGTTAACCCCAGCGTAGATAATGGCTACTTGCTCAAACAATTGCAGGGGAGAGTTTTGAGGTTGCTTCAGCAATTCCTGTAATCGTTCACCCCGTGCCAGTTGTTGACGGGTGGCATCGTCTAAGTCAGAGGCAAATTGAGAGAAGGCAGCCAGTTCTGCATATTGAGCCAGTTCCAGCTTAATTTTACCCGCAACTTTCTTAATGGCTTTGGTTTGCGCTGCAGATCCTACCCGAGAAACGGAAATCCCTGCATTCACCGCTGGACGCAAACCGGAGTTGAATAAGTCAGAAGATAAGAAGATCTGACCATCAGTAATGGAAATCACGTTAGTGGGAATGTATGCCGAAACGTCCCCAGCTTGGGTTTCAATAATCGGCAGTGCGGTCATACTGCCAGCCCCCAGTGCATCACTGAGTTTAGCAGCCCGTTCTAACAGACGAGAGTGGAGGTAGAATACATCCCCAGGATAAGCTTCCCGCCCCGGCGGACGACGCAGCAATAGGGACACCTGACGGTAAGCTTGTGCTTGCTTGGACAAGTCATCATAAATGACCAGGGTATGACGACCTTTGTACATGAAATATTCTGCAATGGTTGCACCCGCGTAGGGAGCGAGGTATTGCAGGGTTGCAGGGTCACTGGCGTTAGCGGCAACAATGACGGTGTAGGCTAATGCGCCTCTGGCTGCTAATGTTGCTGCCACTTGCGCCACGGTAGAGGCTTTTTGACCAATGGCAACGTAAACACAGATTACGTCTTCTTCTTTTTGGTTAATAATCGTATCGATCGCGATCGCGGTTTTCCCAGTTTGACGGTCTCCAATGATCAGTTCCCGTTGACCCCGACCAATGGGAATCATCGCATCAATCGCGGTAATTCCGGTTTGCATGGGTTCACAAACGGATTGACGATCAATAATTCCAGGGGCGGGAGATTCAATCAAGCGGGTTTCGCTGGTTTGCAGGTCGCCTTTTCCATCAATCGGACGGGCCAAGGTATCCACAACGCGACCCAGCAGGGCTTCACCCACGGGAATTTGAGCAATTCTACCGGTGGCTTTTACCACGGAACCTTCTTCAATATCCCGGCCTTCTCCCATCAGTACCGCACCGACGTTATCTTCTTCTAAGTTAAAGGCAACGCCAATCGTACCGTCTTCAAATTCAAGCAGTTCTGAGGCCATGACTTGCTCAAGGCCATAGACGCGGGCGATGCCATCACCCACTTGCAGCACAGTTCCGACGTTGGAGACTTTGACATCTTGGTCGTACTGTTCAATCTGTTGTTGAATAATGCTGCTGATTTCGTCGGGTCTAATTGCTACCATAAATCCTCTTCAGGTCTTGTTAATGATCGGGTTGAACGGGTAGATATCAAGCAACGGACACATCCATTCTTGGTGCGCGTTACGCAGAGCGCCCTCAGGTGGCGCAGGGTCGCACCGCTTTTTGTGAAAATGAGGGGATTAAATCAAACTCATACCAATGCGGCGCAGTTGTCCGCGTAGGCTGGCATCAATCACTTGAGAACCAATTTTAATAATCACCCCACCAATCAGGCTGGGGTCAATTTGAGTTTGAATTTCCACATCAGTGGCCTTGGTGATGCCTTTAACCCGCTGAACCAGGGCTTCTTTTTGGCTATCGTTTAACTCCACTGTTGAAGTCACTTCAGCTAATACAACTTGATTCAGTTTTCGCAACAGCGCCAAATATTGTTGACCAATGCGGTCTAAAAACAAAATCCGGCCGCGATCGACCAAAAGCATGAGAAAATTTCGCATATAGGGATTCATTTCATCCCCAATAATTTGAGAAATAACTGCTTTTTTAGCCTCCGCCTTAATCACTGGATTGGCGAGAAACTGTTGTAACTCCTCGGAGCTATCCAGGACACTTAACAGGCTGCGAACATTGTCTCCCACCTCATTGGTCAGGTTTTTGGATTGAGCCACAGACATTAATGCGGTGGCGTAGGGTTCTGCAACTTCACCGGCAATCATGCTCATGAGCCACCTCCTAGCATTGCTAAACTGCGGTCAACTAATCTCTCTTGGGCATTTTGATCAAGCCGCTCTTGAATTTGAGCTTCTGCCCGTTCTAATGCCATTGCCGCCACCTGCGTCCGCAACTGAGCGATAACACGCTGCTGTTCGGCATCCATTTCTTGGTTGGCGGTTGCTCTCATCCGTTCAACGTCTTTGGCGGCTTGCTCAGCAATTTTGGCTTTGAGCGCTTTGGCTCGTGCTTCAGCATCAGCTCGAATGCGTTCAGCTTCAGCCTGAGCTTGAGTGAGTTTTTGCTGTTGATCAGCTAAAGCCACGGCTGCTTTCTGCTGACGTTCTTCAGCTTCTTTTATAGCCTGTTCAATTTCAGCGCGTCTTTGACTGAGGAGGTTACTCAGAAAGTCTCGGCCGTAATACACTAATAATCCAATGATGATGGTTAGGTTAATCAGATTGGTTTCTAATAGATTAAAATTTAAACCCCAACCACCTTCTGCACTAGCTTCTGTTGCTAGCAATATCACATTCCCCATGATCAAGATGCTCAATAATTGCATTGCTATGGTTTCACCCAGAACGTTCCAACTCTCAGAATCAGTTCTTGGGATTGTAGATGACGGTCTAGTTGGCTAGCTCAGGTCCCAGTAGCTTATTGATAATCTGCTGACTGAGTGCATCTACTTGTGCTTCAAGACGGCTCATTGCTGCCTGTTTTTCCTGCTCAATTTCTTGAGCGGCTTTTTCTCTAGCCCGTTGCGCCTCTTGTTGCGCTTCTGCGATTTGAGCGGCTGCAATTTTTTGAGCTTCCGCCTGAGCAGCAACAATGGTGGCTTGAGATTGCTTTCGGGTTACCGCTATCTCTTGCTCGTATTGCTGAGCTAATTTCTCGGCTTTTGCTAAGCGTTCCTCTGCTTGAAGTTGAGTGTCACGGATGTAATCAGCCCGTTGATCAATCGCCTGACCGAGTGGCTTGTATAAGACTGCGTTCAAGACGACCGCCAGAATAATAAACTGTGCCGCCATCAGAGGTAGTGTCGCATCAAAATCAAACATACGCTCCCTCTCGATTTTACAATTGTTAGTTTGATCTGTTTTTCCATTTTTAATGGGTGCTTTTGCGCTCCCTTCTCAGCCTTCAGCTATCAGCGAATTGATCGGCTTTTTTAGACCAATTTTAGTTAAAAAACTGACTTCAAAGCGAACTGCTGATAGCTGATAGCTGAATCATTTTTTAGGTAAAGGGGTTAGCAAATAGCAACACCAATGAAATGACTAGACCATAAATGGTCAGTGACTCCATAAATGCCAAAGTTAATAGTAGAGTTCCACGAATTTTCCCTTCAGCTTCTGGCTGACGAGCAATCCCTTCAACCGCTTGACCAGCAGCGTTTCCTTGACCAATACCAGGGCCAATCGCACCCAAACCAACAGCTAAAGCAGCAGCTAAAACCGAAGCGGCAGTTGTTAATGATGATTCCATGATTTTTACCTAAACTACAGAAATGAACAACTGAAATTTTTTTAGAATCCAGCGGTTAGTTCCTTCACAATTCTATCAGCTTTTTTGTCAATTACTAACAGTCAATTGCCAGGAAATCTATCAATTAGTCATGATGTTCTTCACCATGCCCTTCTATTGCTTCTCCAATATAAACCGCAGCCAAGGTAGCAAAAACTAACGCTTGGATTGCACTGGTAAACAAACCTAATGCCATGACAGGGAGTGGCACAAATAAGGGGACTAGTAAAACCAGTACTGCCACGACTAACTCATCAGCTAGGATGTTTCCAAATAAACGGAAGCTCAAAGAGAGGGGCTTGGTAAAATCTTCCAAGATGTTAATGGGCAAGAGGATGGGGGTCGGCTCAAGATACTTTAATAAATAGCCTAATCCTCGTTTTCTGAACCCTGCATAAAAATATGCTAGAGAGGTTAGCAGTGCCATTGACACAGTGGTATTGATGTCATTGGTGGGAGCTGCGAGTTCACCCGATGGAATATGAATCAGTTTCCAAGGAATCAGTGCTCCAGACCAGTTTGACACAAAGATGAACAGGAATAATGTACCGATAAAAGGTACCCAAGGACGATATTCTTTTTCCCCAATTTGGCCTTTTGCTAAATCGCGAATAAATTCCAAGGCATATTCCATGAAATTCTGCACGCCACTAGGGACTCGCTGGATGTTACGGGTAGCGGCAATTGAGAAAATTAGCAACAGTGCTATCACGAACCAGGATGTCAAAAAGACTTGTCCGTGAACTCTTAAATTACCGACCTGCCAGTACAGGTGATGACCGACTTCCAATTCAGCAAGGGGAAAAAAGTTTAAGTGGGTTAAAAGGTCAAGCATTTCTATTCAGGAGAATTCCCCTACAATTGATGGCCATTCTTGACTCGGACACAACCTGATTTTCCTAATTTTCCTAAGGATTCGGTTTAATGACCGTTCGGATGGCATAGATAATGAGCGCGGCTTTATAGGTAAGAAATCCTAAGAAAACGGGCATGATTTCTAGCTGTTTCCATTGACTGGCTACAATAATCAATCCAGCAAACACAGCAAGCCGATTTTTACTCAGCTTCCGTTGCTGACCCAAGCGCTCAACATCTCTACCTAACATTCTGAGGTAGACCATACTAACAACTGCCCCAAGTAAGTAGTTGAGAGCAATCCTTAGGGGGTAAAACAAGTAGACTGTGGTAAAGATCACCACGGTCACCACTGCTGTTATTAGCAACAACTCCCGTTGCAGCTGATAGTACTCTTCCATGGAAGAGTTTACCGCTTCGGATTGAGTTGTGGACTCTGATGGTTCCCCAGAGTTAGGGTTAGGTTCTACAGGCGCGTCTGACGAGTTCACCAAGATATTAGAATTGATCGCAGGTTACTGGCTGCGTTCTACAGGCCACCAAGAATCATATCACGGAACGGCAACAATACTTAAAATAAAATTAACGTTTTTTTGGTTACTCGTTATTGGTCATTTGTCATTCGTGGAAAGAAAAGACAGCTTACCAGCTTCAGTTACAGTTTTTTGAGGAGATACTGCAATATAGCAGATTATGTGCAAATTTGCAAGATTTTGGAGGATGTTATGCGTTATTGCTGATGGGGAGATTAGAATCAGTGGAAAGAGTGTGACTTTCTCTAACCAATGACCCCTGACAATTTCTGGAAGAATCTCTATGTCTATTGCCATTCAAAAGGTCACTTTTGAGGAATATTTAACTTATGATGACGGCACAGATACCCGATATGAACTGGTTGATGGAGAGCTGATTCCCATGAGCTTAGGAACGGGTAAGCATCGGGCAATTATCCGCTTTTTATTACTTCAGTTTGAAAGCCGGTTACCCACACCTCAACAGCCTTGGATACCCTTACCTGGGTTAGTGGGGATTCGTTCTCCCCGTGGACGACGTTGGGATACCTGCCGTATTCCTGACCTTACTATTTTATCTCAAGAACAATGGGAGGAAATGGCAGAGCGAGAAGCTGTAATTGATTTTAATGAAACTCCTCCGGTTTTAGTCGTTGAAGTCGTGATTCCTTCTACAAAAATGGATGATTATCGTTCTAAACGTTCCGAATATGGATTATTAGAAATTCCAGAATATTGGATTGTAGATCCTTTGGAAGAAAAAGTGACCCTGTGTCTATTAGACTATAGTTTCTATGATCTGATTGAATTTCGAGGTGATCAGTCCATTGAGTCACCGATTTTTCCTGACTTTAATTTAACAGCATCTCAAATTTTAGCAGCAAAATAATGTGTAGGGAATAGGGAATAGTAAGGAGTAATGAGTGAAAGTGATGTAAGAAGTCAGGGGTTTATACTTCTGACTTGACTTCTCCCATCTTCAATCTCAAATCTAGGAATCTAAAATCATTCCCAAGTCTCCTTACTTCTGACTTTTTACTCCTTCTTTTCCTCTACTCCCTACCAAAACAACGAATAACGAACAACGAATGACCAATAACTAACCCTTAACGGTCAACAGACCCCATAATGATGTCAATACTCCCTAAAATGGCGACAATATCAGCGACTTTACAACCTTTAACGAGTTCAGGGAAAATTTGTAGGTTGTTAAAATCGGCGGCCCGGATTTTAAACCGCCAGGGGAAACTATTATCATCCCCAATAATGTAAATGCCGAGTTCTCCTTTACCACTCTCAACCCGAACATAATGTTCACCCGCAGGAATTTTAAAAGTGGGAGCAATCTTTTTACCCATAAACTGATAGTCAAAATCATTCCATTTTGATTTTGGCCCTCCCATCATCCGTTGGGCTTCCAGGTTTTCGTATGGGCCACCCGGCAAAGCATCTAAAGCTTGATAGAGGATTTTAACCGATTCCCGCATTTCCCGAATGCGGACGACATAACGGGCTAAACAATCTCCCGCAGTTTCCCAGTGAACGTCCCAATCTAGCTCATCGTAACATTCATAATGATCGACTTTGCGTAAATCCCACTTCACTCCAGAAGCCCGTAACATTGGCCCGGATAAACCCCAGTTAATCGCTTGTTCGCGGGTAATAATACCGAGTCCTTCAATCCGGCGGCGGAAAATCGGGTTATTGGTAATTAACCGTTCATATTCATCCACTTTCGGCAGGAAATAATCACAAAAATCCCGACATTTATCCACCCAACCATAAGGTAAATCTGCTGCTACCCCGCCAATGCGGAAATAGTTGTTATTCACCATCCGGTATCCGGTTGCCGCTTCCCACAGATCATAAATCATCTCCCGTTCCCGGAAAATATAGAAAAATGGGGTTTGTGCCCCTACATCCGCCAAGAATGGCCCTAACCATAACAGGTGGTTAGCAATGCGGTTGAGTTCCAGCATAATCACCCGAATATAACTAGCCCGTTTCGGCACTTCAATATCGGCTAATTTTTCCGGTGCATTTACAGTGACTGCTTCGTTAAACATTCCCGCTGCATAGTCCCAGCGACTGACGTATGGCACATACATAATATTCGTGCGACTTTCAGCAATTTTTTCCATGCCGCGATGCAGGTAACCAATCACCGGTTCACAGTCCACCACATCTTCCCCATCGAGGGTAACAATTAACCGTAATACCCCGTGCATCGAGGGATGGTGTGGCCCCATGTTAATCACCATGGGTTCAGTACGGGTTTCAATTCTGCTCATAATTGTTGGTATAGAATCTTAATTGTATAAGATTGCTGATTATTGACTTTTGTTTCGCCTCTTTAAATTATAAAGAGGTTGTGGTTTCAAGTATAGGGTGTTTGTTTGGGGGTGTCGGGAGTGGGGTGTGGGGTGTCGAAGATTTGCGACTAACGAATGATCAAGAACGAATGACAAAGAACAAAGAACAAATAACAACTGATACCTTCCATATTCCTGTTATGAGTCGAGAATTAATTGCTGGACTCAATATTGTGCCGGGGGGTCATTACTTAGATGCAACTTTAGGCGGAGGAGGTCACAGTCGGTTAATCTTAGATGCGGCTGCGGATATCACCGTGATTGGGATTGATCAAGATCCGGTGGCGATCGCCACAACAAAAGCCAGCCTAGGGACATTAGATGATAATTTAGCAGATCGGATGCAGTTTTGGCGGGGAAATTTTGCGGATTATCAGCCGGGAGAACAACAGTTTAATGGCATTATCGCTGATTTAGGAGTCAATTCCAATCAACTGGATACCCCGGAACGGGGGTTTAGTTTCCGGCAGACTGCGCCATTAGATATGCGGATGAACCCCACACAGGAGTTAACAGCAGCAGACCTTGTCAATCGTTGGGATCAAGAACAATTAGCAGATATCTTTTATCAGTATGGAGAGGAACGCTACTCTCGCCGTATTGCCCGCCAGATTGTCCAACAACGCCCGTTTCAGACGACCACAGACTTAGCTGAGGCCATCAGTCGCAGTGTTCCCCCCCGGTATCGTTACGGCCGCATTCACCCGGCAACCCGTGTGTTTCAGGCGTTGAGAATTGTAGTCAACCGAGAGTTAGAAGTCTTAGAAACCTTCCTAGAAAAAGCGCCCACCTGGTTAAAACCGGGCAGCCGGATTGGTATTATTAGTTTTCATAGCTTGGAAGATCGTTGTGTCAAACATCGATTTAAAGATTGTCCGATTTTACAGGTATTAACCAAAAAACCGATACAACCCCAAGCGGGTGAAGTTGCCAAAAATCCCCGTGCGCGTTCGGCTAAGTTAAGGTTTGGTGAGAGGGTGTAGGAAGTAGGGTGTCGGGTGTCGGGTGAAGTATTTTTGATTGACTTGATTTTAGACAAGTAATCCAAATTAGCCCCAAAATCGGGGATTTTGGAATCAAAATCACTCCCCAACACCCAACACCCTAACCTCCACACCCTATACCCCATCTTTCTTCCTCTTTAGTGCCCGAATTAAAGCCAAAAGTAATCGACTCACTGTTTCGCATTCATGTAAAATAGATTCAGTATTTTGTTGTGTTATTAGCTCAACCCTCCACACCCCACACCCTACCCCCAACCCCCTCAAAAACACCCACACCCCACACCCTACCCCCAACCCCCTCAATTTAACAAAATTTGACGAATCATTGGGTGAAACAGATAAGATAGTCTAGAGATCTGCATCCATTTTTCTGGGAGAAGCGAATCGCATGACTCGGGGACCTAGCCGTAAGCTGAAACTCATGGTCGTAGATGATGAACCCGATAATCTAGATTTGTTGTTTCGGACATTTCGACGAGATTTTAAGGTATATAAAGCCGAAAGTGCTTTACAAGCGCTTCAGGTGTTGGATGAAAGTGGCGAGATGGCGATTATTATCTCCGACCAAAGGATGCCTGAGATGAACGGGACTGAGTTTCTCGGGAAAACGGTTGACCGCTTTCCCGATACCATCCGGATTTTACTCACAGGTTATACGGATGTAGAAGATTTAGTCGAAGCGATTAACTCCGGTCAGGTATTCAAGTATATTACAAAACCTTGGAACCCAGAACAACTGAAACAGGTCGTTCAACAGGCTTCTGAAACCTATCGTTTTTCTAAACAACGCACCAACACCCTCAGACGCGCCCTACGACGAGAATCTCTTTATAATGATGTAGTCAGTGCATTGCGGGAATCTTTGGATTATTCCCACATGTTACAAACCATTGTGCAAACCTTGGGGGAAACCTTCGAGGCGACGGGATGCCAAGTTCGGTCGGTAGAAGAGGGAAGATTATCTCTGCAAGAGTTTGTTTATTCTCATCCTGAAGTCGAGGTAGAATGGCCCGCTCACCTAGAAGCATCTATGCAGTCTGTACTGGAAACGCCGAATACTCAAATTCACTCGGATTTAGGGGAGGATGGCATCTTGCAGATTATCGTTCCCCTCACCTATCAACATAACTTGCTAGCGGTTTTAGCCATTTACCAAGGCCCTGATGCACCCAATCCCTGGTCAGAGGATGATATTCAACTCCTCGAAGTCGTTGCTGAACAGGCATCTTTGGCCCTTTCTCAAGCGAAACTTTACCAGCGTACGGTGAAGTTAGCTGAACAGATGCAAAATGAATTGCAAGTGGCTCGTCGTATTCAAACCAATCTCCTGCGTCAAAGCTGGCCAGCGTTAGACAGGGTGAAGATTCAAGCCCGCTGTTATCCGGCGCGAGAAGTGGGGGGAGACTTTTTTGAGGTGTATGTCCATTCTCAAGGGGATGTTTGGGTCGCTTTAGGGGATGTCTCCGGTAAAGGGGTGCCGGCTGCCTTATTTATGGCGAGTACGATTTCGGTATTACGTCGAGAATTGTCTCAGGAAAACTCACCCGATCCTGAACAAGTGATGAAAAATCTTAATAGTATTTTATCGGATGATCTGATCAGTAATAATCACTTTATTACAATGATTTTAGCCCGCTATTCGTCATCAACCCAAGAATTAGCCTATGCTAATGCAGGACATATCTATCCTCTGATATGGTCTCAAACGGAGTTAATGGCGCAAGCAGCTCACTCACCCTCGTCTATCACCATTGAGCCAACTTATCTCAAAACCCGAGGCATTCCCCTTGGCATTTTGCCCCAGTGGCGCGGTCAGGGGGGAAGTTTGCACCTGTTACCTGGCGATGTCGTGTTAATCACGAGCGATGGGATTACAGAAGCGACCGTTGTCCAAACCGACGGGTCAAAACCCAATCAATCAAACCGCACCATGTTGCGTCAAGAAGGTCTATGGCAACTTCTGAAGCAACAAAAAAGCCAACTCAACCTCGATGATTTATTGGCTTGCATCCGAGAACAGAATTCAGTTCAAGAGGATGACCAAACGATACTCTCTTTGGAGATTTTGTTAACAGATGAAAACTGAGTTGCACGTGCCGAGTGACATTCGCTTTTTGGCTGTTGTCGAACACTGGTTATTAAGCAGTCTAGAGGTAGAACTGGGAGAACAGGTGGATTGGCCCCGTCAGTCCAACCGCTTTCGTCTCGTCCTTGCAGAAGCCTACTCAAATGTGATTCGTCACGCTCACAAAGATCAACCTCATCTCCCTGTAATTATTCGCTTAGAACTGAAACAAGGAGACTGTTACCTAGAAATTTGGGATCATGGCAATGGTTATGCTGTCGATGATTATCATCCCCCCAATCCAGAGGATAAACAAGAAAATGGCTATGGTTGGTTAATTATGAATCGCTTGATGGATCGAGTAGACTATTGCTTACAAATTGATGGGCGCAATTGTTTAAAATTGCAAGCTAGTTTACAACAAAAAAAGAATTAATCTGTTCTATTTCCACGGGATTTATCTTGCTCTAAATACCCAATTTTTTCTATTTCAATTCTCTTGTTTAGCTCAACTGATTCCCTCAGTTAGGGAATTGAGAGTTTCATCTATTTTTGTAAAGTTACCATGACTGAGAGTCTCTCTTCTATCCCGGAAACTGTTGATATTACGAACTGCGATCGCGAACCGATTCATATTCCGGGTTCCATCCAACCTCATGGGATGCTCTTGGTGTTAGCAGAGCCGGATTTAGTCGTGGTTCAGATCAGTGAAAATAGCGATGATTTTATTCAATTTAAACCCCAAGAAATCCTTGGAAAACCTCTTAAAAATTGGCTTGATTTAGAACAAATTACTGCTATCAAAAAATGTATTTCAGAGGATTTTAATAGTACTAATCCGCTGAAGATTCAATTTAATCACATTCAAAATAATATTGTTTTTAATGGGGTTTTGCATCGTCTGAATCAAGCCATTATTTTAGAACTAGAACCAACTCAGACTCCCGATCAGTTTAGCTTTTTTAATTTCCATGACTTAGTGAAAACCCCTCTCAGTCGAATTCAAAATACAACCGGCTTAACCGCTCTGTGTCAAGTCATAGTTCAAGAAGTTCAACGAATCACTGGATTTGACCGGGTGATGGTGTATCGCTTTAATGCTGACGGATCAGGCACAGTGATTGCTGAAGAAAAGCAGGTCAATTTAACTCCCTATTTAGGTTTATATTATCCGGCTTCAGATATTCCTAAACAAGCCAAAAAACTCTATCAGCTTAATTTATTACGAATTATTCCAGATGCCAATTATCAACCGGTTTCTTTAGTTCCCCTAGAAAATCCCCTCACGGGTGAACCGTTAGATTTAAGTTTAAGTGTTCTCAGAAGTGTTTCCCCCATTCATGTGGAATATCTAAATAACATGAAAGTGAGCGCTTCCATGTCAATTTCATTAGTTCACAATCAAAAGTTATGGGGATTAATTGCTTGTCATCATCAAACCCCTAAATCTGTCAGTTATGAAATCCGAACAATCTGTGAATTTTTAGCTCAAGTGATGGCTGTAGAAATTACCCATAAAGAAGCCAATGAAAATTTAGATTATCAGGTCAAAACTAGATCAATTCAAGCTCAATTTATTCAGTCTATTTTAAAAACAGAAAGCTTAACTCAAGGATTAATCGGTAATGAGCAAAATTTGTTAAATTTAGTCAATGCAAAAGGCGCGGCTCTGTATTTAGAGCGGCAATTATCTCTGATTGGTCAAACCCCAACGCCATTAGAAATTCACCAGCTTATTCATTGGCTAGAAACCCAGATTAACCCGGAAGAGTTAATTTTTTATACCGATTCATTAGTTGAATTCTATCCTCCGGCAGAGGCTTTCAAAGCCGTAGCAAGTGGTGTATTAGTTATTGCAATTTCTAAAATTCAAAAAAACTATATACTCTGGTTTCGTCCTGAAGTGATTCAAACCATCGATTGGGGAGGCAATCCTAATAAACCGCTTGAAAAGGCAAAAGATGGTAGTCTCTATTTATCACCTCGTCAATCATTTAAACGGTGGAAAGAAACGGTTTACTTAAAATCTTTACCTTGGACAGTAGCAGATATCAATGGGGTTCTTGAACTCAGAAATAATATTATTGGGATTGTGTTGAGAAAAGCAGAAGAACTGGCTCAGGTGAATCAAGAATTAGAGCGCAGCAATAAGGAGCTAGATGCATTTGCTTATATCGCTTCTCATGATTTAAAAGAGCCATTACGGGGGATTCATAACTACTCTAACTTTTTAATCGAAGATTATAGTCAAATTTTAGATGAAGAGGGAATTAATAAACTTCAAACCATTGCTCGTCTAACTCAAAGAATGGAAGATTTAATTAATTCCTTGTTGCATTTTTCTCGACTGGGTAGAAGCGATTTACTATTAATAAAAGTAGATTTGAATGAGTTGCTTGCTCAGGTGATTGAGACGGTTAAAATGAGTTACCCAGTATCATCCTTAGACATTCAGATTCCTCGTCCGTTACCCCACGTCAACTGCGATCGAGTTCAAATCAGTGAAGTCTTTAGTAATCTTATCACTAATGCGATAAAATATAATAATAGTTTAGAAAAATGGATAGAAATTGGCTACTATCAAACCCCTGAGGTGATACAGGCTTCCGATTCCAATCCTTCAAAAAAATCTTATACATTTTATGTGAAGGATAATGGCATTGGTATTCGTCCTCAACATTTAGACACTGTATTTCGCATTTTTAAACGTCTGCACTCCCCTAAAAAATATGGAGGTGGCACAGGAGCAGGTCTAACAATTACAAAAAAAATTGTTGAACGCCATGGGGGTCGGATTTGGTTAGAATCAACTTATGGCGAAGGTAGTACTTTTTATTTCACTATACCGAATTAAACGAAGTACATGGAAACTCTCTCTACTAAATCATTACTGGTCATTGAAGATAGCGATGAGGATTTTATAGCGATGCAGCGCATCATCGGAAAATTATCAGTTACACTCCCCGTCTATCATTGTGTGGATGCTGAAGATGCCCTCGATTTTCTGTATCATCAGGGTGAATACACAGATCAGGAAATAGCGCCCCGTCCTTCAGTGATTATGCTGGATTTGAATCTACCTGGAACTGATGGCCTGGAAGTTTTAGCCCAAATTAAACAAGATGAACAACTTAAAATGATTCCTGTAGTCGTGTTTACAACTTCCTCTAATCCTAAAGACATTGAAAGTTGTTATAACTACGGGGCAAACGGTTACATGATTAAACCGATTGATGTGATAAAATTAGAGGAATCTATTCGTAACTTTATTAATTATTGGTTTAAAGTTGTGACCTTAGTGAATGCTTTAGAACATCATTAATGTTTTCTATGAAGCCTAAAAACCCGCGAAAACTTTTAATTATCGATGATTGTCAAGAGGATCGAGAATCCTACCGTCGCTATTTGAAGCAAGATCCTTATCATGATTATGCAATATTTGAGGCAGAAACTGGTGAAGAAGGATTAGAGGTACTCAATCAAAGTCTTATCGATATAATTTTACTCGATTATATGTTGCCTGACTTTGATGGAATAGAATTTATTGAGGAGTTGAAACTGCACCTGTCTGACTTACCGCCTGTTGTGATGTTAACCGGAGCAGGCAATGAAATTATTGCTGCTGAGGCAATTAAAAGTGGAATTCGAGACTATTTAGTGAAAGGAGATACAACCGCCACCAACTTACAAGTGGCGATTAATAGTGCAATTCGGCAAGTACAATGGCAAAAACAACTCAAGGAAAGCGAAGAGCGATTTCGTGCTTCTGTAGAAACAATGCTGGATTGTTTTGGAATTTATAGCAGTGTTCGAGGGGATAATCATCAAATTCTTGATTTTAAAACAGATTATATTAATACGGCTGCTAGTCAAGATAATGTTCTTAATAAAAATTTTTTAACTGATCCTCCAAATTGTCATCTTTCCCCATTTAATCTAAAAATAGAACTGTTTGCAGATTGTTGTTATGTCGTTGAAACCGGTGAGTTTTTGTGTAGAGAAATTTCTCAATCTTTTAATCTGCCAAATGGAAAATCAATTGTCAAAATTTATGATGTTCGGTTATCTAAGTTGGGTGATGGCTTTGTTGCCATTTGGCGGGATATTACAGAACGAAAACAGTCTGAAGCTTTACTGGCTCAACAGCGAGATAAACTTTTAAAAGCCAATGAAGCTTTACTGAGAACAACCGCTTTACTCGAAAAGCGAAATCAAGAACTGGATGAGTTTGCTTATATCGTTTCTCATGACCTCAAAGCACCATTAAGAGCCGTTCATAATCTGTCTGAATGGATAGAAGAAGATTTAGAAGGACAGTTAGATCAAGACACTCAAAAACAGATGGATTTACTCCGCCAGCGAGTGGGACACATGGAGCGTTTAATTAACGCTGTTTTACAATATTCTCGGGCGGGACGGGTTGCCACTCCCATCGAAACCATTTCTGTTAAAACCCTGTTAGAATCAATCATTAAGTCTCTAGAAGTTCCCCCTGAATTTACTATTGAAATCCCAGATATTTTACCTCAATTGCAAACACAGGTTGTTTTACTAGAGCAAGTTTTTACAAACCTGATTACAAATGCGATTAAATATCATCATCGTTCGGATGGAACGATAAAAATTACAGCAGTTAATCTCGATAATTGTTACGAATTTGCTGTCAGTGATGATGGTCCTGGTATTGCACCTCCAGATCAAGAACGGATTTTTAAAATTTTTCAAACCCTGCAACCTACTCAAAATACTGAGAGTACAGGAATTGGTTTAGCTATTGTTAAAAAAATTGTTGAACAGTTAGGCGGAACCCTCAGAGTTGAGTCAGAATTAGGTCAAGGAACAACATTTTACTTTACTTGGAAGGCATAAAATTATAAGACTGAGTCAATTTTATCCATTTTTCCGAATACTGAGTAATTCGGCTGGAGAGGCTAACAGTTTGATCGTAGCTACTTCAATCTCCTGTTGAGAATTTAAAATAAATTGCCAACCGACATTAATACTAAATAGACGAGTAGAAACTTTACCAAACACTTGAACTTGTAAATTTTGATTGTCTAATGTTTGACTGTCTCCCTTTTGCGGTTCAAGCCTCATGCCAGTGGCTTCTGCTTCTAAGTAACTTGCAATGGCTTCTTGACCCTTAATACCTTCTTCAAAAGGCGCTTCTAAGACTCCATTTGAGGAAAATAAAGCCGCTGTTTCTTGAAATTTTCCAGTATTGATTGTTTCAAAATAACGAATAATTAAAGGGTTTGTGACTCCTTCAACATGAAGAGAATCATAAGATTGAGATAATCCACTCGAAGACATCATTAAATTGACTAAATTGATAAAACTATGTCTTGTACTTTAATCAATCATTGAAGTCTTGTAATCACTCTTCAGATAGATAAAAATATAGGTGCGTCAATGACGCACCCTACAATTGACTTAACTTTGAACAGTTTTTAAAATTTCGTCATCTACAGAAAAATCAACTTCAGCTTGATTTTGAGAATTTGGTAAATAGTCGTTTTGAAATGAATCTTTTAACCCAGAAATCAAATCATATTCGGGTTGCCAATTTAAATCATCCATGGCTTTTTGAACCTCTGCAAAGAAGTGTTGAACCCTCATGGGAAAGGCTTTGCGTTTACCGAAATCAAACTGTTTTGGATCGTAATGAACTAACTTTAAATCTTCAGGAGATTTCCCCGAAGCAACGGCACAAGCTTTGGCTAAACCATCAAACGTGACAAAGCGATCGCCTGATATATTATAGACTTGACCGATGGCTTTTTGGTTGTATAAAACAGCCGCCATTGCATTCGCTAGATCTTTAACATGACCTAACTGAGTAATGTGTAAACCATTTCCGGGAATTGGAATGGGACGGTTGGCGACAATTCGATCAAAAAACCAGGCTTCTAAAGGATTATAATTTAACGGCCCATAAATATAAGTGGGGCGAATGGAAGTCCAAGGAAGTTCTTGTTCTTGTAGATAAGTTTCTGTTTCATATTTGCCATAATGACGACTTTTCGGATCAATTTCATCCCCTTCTTTATGAGGCATTTGATCGGACTTTGAATAAACCCCGGCTGAACTTATGTAGATAAAATGTTGAACTTTATCTTTGTATAAATCCGCTAACGGTTTTGTATCACTCAGTTGGCGTCCATTATTATCAAAAATGGCATCAAAACTTTCATTTTTAAGTTTATCTTTAATTTGTTCTGCATCAGTGCGATCGCCATGAATTTGTTGAATACCTTCAACAGGTGCAGGTTGATTTCCTCGGTTGAATAAAACGACTTCATGACCTTTCTCTACTAAAGTTTTAGTTAGATAAATTCCGATAAATCGGGTTCCCCCCATGATTAAAATTCGCATTTTTCCCTCAGTTAAATTAAATGGTTGTATTCTCAATGAATTTCTATAATACTCATAATCTAAAACGGGGACAGTCGTCAACTGATTTTCTATTGAGGGATAGTTTTTGATTAATACTTTTATCGAAATATGCGTAATTTATCTCCCTGAAGGACTATTTTGAGTTTTTTTTGGCTTTTGAGAGGATGAAGGAGAAGAGGAAGGCTTTTTAACCTGAGATGTAGCAGGGGGTGGCGATGATAAGAATATCCGATAGACTAAGCCAGGAGTGATAGCAATTAAGACCATGATTGTTCCTGTTAAAAATAAGGAGAGTTTACGGTTCATTTGCTTTGATATTCGGAAAATAATCAACTAGATAGATTTAGACTACTATTTAAAAATAGCCGATTCCGCAGTCTCCGTTAATTCTATTAATATTGATAAATTCCGCCGTTAGATTGAATATTAACGGTAGTTTCTCCAGAAGGATCGGCACTGGGCTGCACTATAATATTAACAATATTCTCTTCTGTGACTTTGATATCAAATTGTATACTAAATTGACTGGCTTTAGGATTAATTAAAATATAAGCATCTTCTGGCAGATAGGTTAATTTTGCTGTTTCACCGGTGGCAACTTGCCGGATTTCAATTTCTCCCGTTGTTAAGCTGTAGTCTAAACTGACTCCTGTTTGATTAATAATATTGACTTGAATGGCTGCCTCTGGATTGACTCGCGCCACCGGTTGCCAGGGGCCGGGATTATAAGTTTTAGCAGGGGGATTTTCAGCAACACCTATTAAGGTAAATGTTGGCATTCCCAGACCAAATATACTAAAAAACACACTAGCTATTGCAACATTTTTAAACCCGTTCATTTATGGTCTCCAATCAATCATTCGTAATTATAATTATGGACTTTAAAATATATTAAAAGTTTCCATTTTTAATTAAGAATTCTTAGGTTTTCGGGTATAGCGATGTTTCACTCCCACCGGAAAACACTCAGGATCTCCTGTTAAATTTAATGCAATTTCAGGGGTTTGTTGTTCAATCGGGACGTAGTGGGCAAATTCACTATTTAATCGGCGTAATTGAGTTAAAATAGAGGTAGCGATCGCCTGCTTTTTATCCTCATCTGGCTGGACATTGGGGGCGAGTTCTACTGTAATTAACAGATAGGGATTTTTGTCGATTGTTTCTGCAATTTCCATCACAAATTTCCCAGTGACCCAGTCTTGAATTTCAGGTTGTTCTAAACCTACTGTTACATTTTCAGGGAAAATGTTGGCACCGTAGTAAGAAATGGTAAAATGAGAACGACCAAATACATAAATAAAGGGTAATGAACGAATACCGCGTTTGCCTTGTTTTTGTAATTCTAAAATTGGATCAAATTGCCATTGTTTGAGAAAATCTAACATTTCTTCAAATTGAATAATTCCCCCATTATCCGCGATATAATATCGAATTAAAGGAACGCCATTATCTCCGGAAAATAACAAGGTTCCACCTTCATCATCCGATTCTGTTTTAACTTCAAAAAAACGACTTTTTGGGTCATATTGAACCAGTGTAGGTAAGCGAGATTCCCCAAATAATGTACGGGCTGCTTCTGGATTTTTGCTAAAGAATTGTCGAATACAAATACTTAAAGGAGTTTCATTGCCTAATACTCCCGCATCAGCGGTTCCATAAAGAGAAGCAGAATCATAATAACTGCGTTGAGATCCGACTCTTTCTCCCACTAAATTCCGCCATTCCTCACTAAACACTTCCCCGGCAAACACTAGCTTAATCTGATATTGTTGCCAGTTAATCCCTGCTGCAATTCCTTGATCAATTACATCCTTTAAAAATGGGGGATAACCCAATAAAACTACCTGTTCAAATACTGAACCTAATTCTCGAATAACGCGAAAGATTTCTGTAGGATTATTCCCTGGTGTAATCACTGTAATGGGATATCCTTTACTGGCTAAATGACGACAACAATTGGCGGTATACATTCCACCCACCCACGTTCCTAAGGTAAAACAAACGACTGCTAAAGTCCGCAAAGAATCTGCTTGAAAACTATCATGAAAAATCTGTTCAAACCGGGTAGCAATTTGCAATTCATCGGTGATAAACCGGGGCCAAAATGTCGGTTTTCCAGTTGAACCGGAAGAAACAGCAATTATATCACAGGTTTCGAGTTGACCATTACGGCATAATTGAGTCAAGGGATAACGACGCAAATAGTTATCTTTTGTCAATAGGGGTAAGGCTTGGAAGTCTTCTAGAGTCTGAATTGATACCGCAGAAATTTTATGTTCAGAAAGAAACGCCTGATAAGCTGGAACCGTTGCTGCGATGGTATGAAACAACTCAATACTCGACTGTAAACCCCCCTGTGGAGAACCCTGTAACAAGGTTTCTAAAGGGGTTTCCAGAAAGGTTTGAAACCCTTGAATTGTCCGTTGACGTTGTGCTTCTTGCATTTTGGTCGTCTCCCCAATTCAAATGCTACCCTCAATAGAAGTGCATTTTATGGTTTGCATTTTAACTTAGTTTAGCGCCTCCCACTCATGAGCACTCCTATTTATCCTGGCCTCTTGCTTAGAAACCATTACTTAATTGTTCGTCAATTAGGACATGGTGGTTTTGGACGAACCTATTTAGCAAAAGATCAATATCGGTTTGACGAACTCTGTGTTCTCAAGGAATTTGCCCCTCAAGTTCACGGCAGTTATGGGTTAAAAAAGTCTGAGGAATTATTTGAACGGGAAGCCCAAACCCTCTACCGTTTAAACCATTCTCAAATTCCTCAGTTTCGGGAATTATTTCGAGAAAAAATTGATAGTCAAGGCTATTTATTTGTGGTTCAGGATTATGTAGAGGGGTTCAATTATCGAGATTTACTCCATCAACGTCAGCAGCAAAAAACCACTTTCCAGGAAGCTGAAGTTATTCAATTGATGCAGCAGTTGCTACCTGTTTTGACTTATATTCATGAACGAGGTGTAATTCACCGAGATATTTCCCCTGATAATATTATTCAGCGACAATCAGATGGGTTACCCGTTTTAATTGATTTTGGCGGGGTGAAACAAATTCAAGCAAAAATTGATTCAGAAGTTTCCCCTCATAATTCTTATGGAACTCCCGCTACTCGCCTCGGAAAAGTCGGATATGCACCCGACGAACAAATGCGTTTAGGAGTGATTTATCCCCATAGTGACTTGTATGCTTTAGCCGCAACAGTTTTAGTCTTACTCACGGGTCAAGAACCCCAATATTTAATTAATAGTCAAGACTTAACTTGGAATTTTCAAAAGGTGAATATCAGCCCACAATTGGCGGCGATTTTAAAGAAAATGTTATCACCCCAACCCGGCAATCGCTATCCCACTGCTCAAGCGGTTCTGCGGGCATTAGCAGCCTTGCAACCCACCGTTCAACCGATCACTCAACCCCCACCTCATTTAGCAGCAACTGCCCCTGTAATTGCCACTCAACCGCCCCTATCTGTACAACCAGGAGTGACTGCACCCATGGCAACGGTTCAGACTCAATCTCAACAGTCACAACCTACTGTAACAGGGTCAAATTTACCCACTCAAACTTTATCATTTTGGAAAACAATTTTGTTAGTTGGAACGACAATGGTTGTGATGGGGATGGGAGGATGGCTGGCAGGAAACTGGTGGGTTAACCAGAATTCCCAGGATAAAGTAGATAATATTACAGATTTGACAGAAACCCAACGACAACAAAATATTGCTGATTTGCAAGATAAGCTAGAAATTAATAGTACTTTTTTTAATAACTTAGTCAACGAAGAATTTTATCGACAGTATCCTGAAAAAGCCGGACAAAGATTAACGGATAATCCAGCCGATGAGATTTGGCGACAACGTTGGTATTTAGTGGCAGAAGATTTATTAAATAAACTTGAGGAATTGAGTGCCTCATCTCGCAAAAAATTAGGTCAATTTAGCCGAACAGATATTAACGAATGGAAAAAGGAAGTTAACGAATTAAACTTAAGCAGTCAAGCCCTTTATGACTTATCAGATGCTCAATTTTTTTATGGGTTTCCAGACTATCCCCGTGAGCAAGATATTCTTAATTTATCTATGGGTCAAGTTTGGCAAGCAATTACCGCAGATCAATTACAACAATTGAAAGGTCAGAAAACGTTAGAACAGGTTCAGTTTCGTTTTCAAACTACTAGTAAAACTATACAAGCAACACTCCAACCTGGAACAGGAAAAGCTTATATTGCTAATCTAAAGTCTGGACAGTCTTTAAAAGTCAGTTTACGTTCCCCCTACGACTCTACATTACTTTCAATTTATACACCCATTTCGGGTCGATCTTTATTAGAAGATTCTCGAATAACTGATTGGTCTGGTGTTACTAACGACTCAGGTTATTATGAATTTGTGGTTGTATCTAATACTGATAAAATAGTTGAGTATGAATTGACGATTAAAGCAGAGTAGCTAATTTTTATTTAAGTTAATTTCATAATTCACAAATATTTAACCGTTTAAAATAATACTCTAAAATTAATGCTGCTGTTGCGGTTCCCACTCCATAACAAGCTCGTTTTCGCCAAGCAATAACAGGTAAATGACCTATCGGGATATTATGCATAAACTTTAATTCATCATAATACCGCCAATTTTCGCCGAATCGCCAACCGACGCGATCGCAAAATTCACCATAGTCTCCCGCGATACTTTCCCAAATTTGTTGTTGTACTGTTAAACCGAATGATCCTTGACTATAATAATTCCATAAATAATCAATAGTTTTTAAGTCAGTACAAGGAAAATTTTCAATATCTTCAGTCTGTAACCATCCTTGTTCTTGTCGGCCTGCAATATAAAGTATAATCTCCCATGTATATTCATCCGCCGCCCGCCAATCTCCCGCCGCCAAAAGTTCTATTAAAGCATGATAATCCATCCCAACTTCTGACCAAGTTTGAGGATTGTCTGTTGTGTTTTCTATCCAATTTTCTAGCCGAGAAAGAATCGTATTAACAGTTTCAGGATTCAAAACTTCAAGATGATATAAAACCCACTCCAATTGATTTTGTAAGTGAGCACGTTCTTGTGTAGCTTGTTGAAATTGCGTTTCAATTTGTTGTAAGCGTTCGGATATATTATCTAAGCTAGAAATAGAATTAAAACGATGCCATATTTTTCTTGCCCATTCTAGCCTCATCTGATCAATTAAAGAATTCTCAGGATTCAGCGGCCAGTCACAGATAGAACAACAAATTGGTATGTTTTCTAGATACTGATGTTGACAAACTGGACATTTAAACATTTAAACTTCCCCGTCGAATTGAGATAATTTTATCATTCTTAGAGTATATTATTTATATTCAAATTGCTTGTTCTTATCTCAGTGATAAATTATAAATATAGACTAAAATATATTTTAATTTTTAAAAAATTTAAAGATGATTTTGAACAAGGTTTAGCTCAATGTTTAGTTGAAATGCAGGCTTGTCAATGGCAAAATCAACAACTTGGAAAAATTATTGATATTTTTGGTATTGTTACGAATGGGGAAGGCTGGAAATTCTACAAGCTACAAACAACAGGAGAAGTGTATGAAACACTACTATATTCTATTGGTGATATAGAAAATGTATTAGGTTTATTACATTCTATATTCTACTGTTGTGAACAGAACTTATAATAATAGATAATCTCCGAAAAATGCTGTGAAAACTCGACTAATTTTATTGTTTTTACTCCTGATAATATTGGCAATTTGGATAGCAGTAATTTTGTCTAATTCCGGCCCTGAATCACTAGCTGATAAAGCCGCAATTTTAGAATCAATCTACAGGACAGGGAATTATATTGAAGCGGGAATATGGGGAGTATTTGCTAGTTTTTTTACTCAAGCAGCTTTCAAAAATACAGGTCAAATCAGAATACAACGCCTAATAGCTGCTGTAACTTTCTTGTTATTTGGCTTATCAGATATTGTAGAAGTCCAAACCGGGGCTTGGTGGCATCCTTGGTGGTTATTTTTATGGAAAAGTCTTTGTGTGATTTCTATGGTGAGTTTATTAATTCTATATTGGCGAGAAACTCACCGGACTTGACCATATTTTGGCAAAGCGATATCACGTTAATATAAGTTATCAATAGTGAACGCAAGATTTCTGCCAAAATGTCCTGACAACAACCGCCCAACGTCTGTCATAATAGTTGTTTAGGCTTAACCCTTTCGTTTACTGTTGGGGATTTGGAAACACCCCTGATGACTCATACAAGACCTATGACTCAGCCAATTTGGATCTACGATACCACGTTAAGAGACGGCGCTCAGCGAGAAGGATTGTCCCTGTCTTTAGAAGATAAAATCCGTATAGCCCGACAGTTGGATGCATTGGGTGTGCCCTTTATTGAAGGGGGATGGCCAGGGGCTAACCCCAAAGATGTGCAATTCTTTTGGCGACTGCAAGAAGAACCCTTACAACAGGCTGAACTGGTTGCCTTTTGTTCCACTCGTCGCCCCCATACCCCAGCCGCAGAAGAACCCGGTTTCAAACCCATTTTATCAGCCGGAACCCGTTGGATCACGCTATTTGGCAAGTCGTGGGATTTACACGTTACCGAAGGGTTGAAAACCAGCTTAGAAGAAAACTTGGCAATGATTGAAGATTCAATTTCATTTCTCCGCAGCCAAGGACGACAGGTAATTTATGATGCCGAACATTGGTTTGATGGTTATAAAAATAATCCTGAATATGCCCTAAAAACTTTAGCCGCAGCCACCCAAGCCGGGGCAGAATGGTTGGTATTATGCGATACTAACGGTGGCACATTACCCCATGAAATTACGCAAATTGTCCAGGATGTAGCGGCAGCGGTTTCTAACTTTGATGTAGAAAAAACACCTCAAATTGGTATTCACACCCACAATGACTCAGGAACGGCGGTGGCTAACGCATTAGCGGCGGTAATGGAAGGGGCGCGGATGGTTCAAGGAACCATTAACGGTTATGGAGAACGCTGCGGGAATGCCAATTTATGTTCTTTAATTCCCAATTTACAACTGAAGTTAGGCTATGATTGTCTACCCGATGAAAAGCTAGCTAAACTAACAGAATCGAGCCGTTTTATTAGTGAAGTGGTTAACTTAGCCCCGGACGATCACGCGCCGTTTGTCGGGTTATCTGCTTTTGCCCATAAAGGGGGAATTCATGTGTCTGCAGTACAACGCAATCCCCTAACTTATGAACATATTGAACCGGAAAAAATTGGTAACGAACGGCGGATTGTGATTTCAGATCAAGCCGGTTTAAGTAATGTTTTAGCGAAAGCCCACAGTTTTGGTTTAGAGTTAGATCGGAGTAATCCTGCTAGTCGAAAAATTCTGCAACAAATAAAGGAATTAGAAAGCCAAGGCTATCAATTTGAAGCGGCAGAAGCCAGTTTTGAACTATTAATGCGAGATGCATTAAATCATCGCCAACACTTCTTTGAGATTAAAGGATTTCAGGTTCATTGTGTGCAGCAAACAGAAAATAGTAGTGATGCTTTAGCCTCGGTTAAAGTAACAGTTAATGGCGAAGATTTATTAACTTCAGCCGAAGGAAACGGCCCCGTTTCTGCCTTAGATCAAGCCTTACGCAAAGCCCTGAAAAACTTCTATCCAAAAATCGCTGAATTTCATTTAACCGATTATAAAGTTCGGATTTTAGATGGACGTTCCGGTACTTCTGCGAAAACCAGAGTCTTAGTAGAATCCAGTAATGGTCATCAACGCTGGACAACTGTTGGGGTTTCTGCCAATATCTTAGATGCCTCCTATCAAGCCGTCGTTGAAGGATTAGAATATGGCTTATTACTTCAGCAACAGGAATCTCAAGAATCTCCAGTTAAGCTTGAAGTTTGATTTTCAGGGAGTAGACAATAGACGACTCCCCAGGGGGGAGGGGGCGACTCAAGGTGTTACTGTGAGGATTCAGAAGAAAACTCACCCGCTTTCACCTGGATACTGAGGGGTTCACCATTGCGCCGTAATCCCAATTTTAACTGGTTTCCCACTCGGGCTTGAATCACCGCTTGTTGTACATCATCGGCATTCTGAACCGGTTGTTGGTTAATTTGCTCAATCACATCTCCTGCCCTTAACCCAGCATTATCAGCAGGAGAACCGGGCATGACTCGCACAATTAAAACACCCTGGTCTTCATTAACGAACAAACCGCTATTAGGATTATTATTCAACTGTTCCTTAACTTCTGGGGTCAACGTCACCATTTGAATGCCAAGATAGGGATGCTTCACTGTACCATTAGCAATCAGTTCTTCGGCGATGCGATCGACAGTATTAATGGGAATGGCAAAGCCTAACCCTTGAGCGCCTTGGAGAATGGCTGTATTCATCCCAATCACTTCTCCTTGAGCGTTGAGTAGAGGGCCACCCGAATTACCGGGGTTAATGGCTGCGTCCGTTTGAATAAAATCCACTCGTTTATCGGGAACCCCCACCTCAGAACTGGAACGACCCACTGCACTAATAATTCCAGTGGTGACCGTATTATCTAAACCGAGGGGGTTACCAATGGTGATCGCCCAATCTCCAGGTTGTAAGCGTTCTGAGTCTCCTAATTTGACCGTAGGTAAATTATGGGCTTCAATCTTCACCACGGCCACATCCGTAACCGGATCACGGCCCATCACTTTCCCTTCAAATTGACGGCCATCTTTGAGGACCACCGTGACCTTGTCTGCCCCATCGACAACGTGAGCATTGGTGATAATTTGGCCATCTTTATTCAGAATAAAACCGGAACCAATACCGGACTGAATTTGTTTATCCGGTATATTGGGAATTTGATCCCCAAAGAAACGACGGAAAAACGGATCATTAAACATCTCAGGGGCAGCATTTTCTACCGTTCGTTGAGCATCAATTCGCACCACCGCTGGCCCAACTTCTCTCACCACTTGAGCCACAAAGTTACTGGGAACAATAGTTTGAGGGGCTGTCTCTGCCACAGTGGTATTGGGTTCTTTCAGCAGTGTCGTGGCTGGTGAATTTTCAGTTGCAGACTCTCTCAGGGAAGGGTGACTGAGATATTGACCTCCCCAAGCCAGTCCAGCCCCTAGGGCGACTAAAGCGGTTGAAGTGAAAACTTTTTGGGTCAATGTATTTTTAGGTTGATTAGTTGAGAATTGAGTACTCATCTGGATGTCCTCCGGTCGATCGCGTAAATCAATAGACATAACAGCTTTTAATAGGGTTCGTTGGTTAGAAGTTTGGGGAAAAGCCAGCCCAGGTGTGAGGAGTTTGAGGAGCAAACGAGGTTTGTTTTCGTTTGTGGGCTGACAATTTTTAGAATACAGCGACAATATAACAGGGAGATGACAATGGATTGACAATTTTGTCACATTGGTTATTTGTTATTGGTCATTCGTTGTTTGTGACTCGCAGTTCCCTACTTTTTCTGTTAATTTCTAATTGCAAACTTGCCCTCTGCATTGCTGTTGCCTGTTACCTGTTGCCGGTCACCTATTTTGGCACTTCATGAGAAAAATCTTGCTGTTTGATCAGTTGAAACGGCCCGAGTAAAGCGCCCCAAATTCCTTGACCCGTCGCTGAGTCAATCCCTGTGTCGTAACTGAAAAAGGTTTGCGGTGTCACTTCAAATCCCAATTTCACCTGATATTGTTTTCCATCCACTGTAAAGCAGCAACGACAGTCTGGCGGCGGAAAGGCTTTAAATTGTTGAATTTGAGAGCCAGAGGGAGAGTAACTCACTGACAGTTTACAACCGGGCAGAAATTCAAGCTGTTCGGGTGTGACTTGCTGTAAAAGTTCTCGATGACGACCTGCCCCTTGAAACGCTTTAATCTCTTTGGGCATATAATACTGAATTTCCAGAGTTTCAGAACCGCTGGCTGCCTGACTCAGGCGCAAAAATCGAGGTCGATAGGGTTGATCTAAGTGGATGACACTAGCTTGCTCTGCATACAAAGTGATACTATCTGGAAAGAGCGGGAAAGGTACAGGTCTGTGCCAGAGTCGCAGATGGACGTACCAAACCGGATCGGCGAGGGCTTGTTCTTGGTTGTCAAATTCACCGGCTAGGTATTGAGCTAAAGTGATTAATTCCGGTGTGAGTGTCATGACTTTGTCCCCATCTGTGGGGTAAAATGCGGCTCAAATCAGTTTAATATTGGAAGATCTGGCAACAGTTGATCCGGTTTGATCAATCCGTGACAGTATCTTCAAAGATTCTAACACCTAAACCCATTCACAATGTCCAATATTCCTGGATGCTTTTTCAAGACTGACCATTCATCGATCACTGCTATGGTGTGGTTATCTGTTTGACTGTAAAATCACAGGGTTTGTCCTGCTCCTTTCCCGCATTTGTCCATGTTCTCCCGATCGATCACCTTGTTGGCAGAGAGTTTTATGACTCTCTCTTGGCAAAAGTGACCGCTGAGGAGACAATATTTAAGTTCTGCTTAAGATTAGCTTGTGAACAAGATCCGTACAGTCTCAGACACAAAACGAGCGTTTTATAGCATTCATACCCGTCCGGTCAACTCGATCTATCGTCGCATTGTCGAAGAGTTGATGATAGAAATGCACCTGCTTGCGGTTAATGCTGATTTTCAATATGATCCGATCTATGCCCTTGGGGTGGTCACGGCATTTGATCGCTTTATGGGCGGCTACGCCCCAGAAACCGATAAAGATTCTATTTTTAATGCTCTCATTCAAGCTCAGGAAGATGATCCCCAACGATACCGGGCTGAGGCTCAACGGATCGAAGAATTAGGTAAAACTTTATCTGTTGAGACCTTAACCACATGGGCAGAACAAGCGGCGACTCAAAATGAGGGGAATGAATTACAGCATCTGTTTCATGCGATCGCGACTCGTCCTAAATTTAAATATAGTCGTTTGTTTGCCATCGGTTTATATCGGTTATTAGAACAGATTAACCCAGAAGTGGTGGAGAACAAAGAAGCGCGAGAAAAAGCCCTGAGTGCCATTGCCACAGGATTAAAGATGTCTCAGGATAAACTCCTCAAAGATCTCGATCTCTATCGGAGTAACTTAGATAAAATGGTTCAAACTCAGGTGTTAATGAAAGAGATCACAGAAGCCGAACGCAAAAAACGAGCAGAACGTGCTCAAAAAACAACGGGTACTGCCACCCATGAATCATGAACTACACGCTACCCGTGCCTAGGCGCTCGGTAGCGGTTTCTGAGGCTTCAACGTCCCTCCCCGATCTCCAACACCTGCTCTATGATAAAAGAAGAGTTTACAAAAGTTTATAAATGACAGGGACATTAGCTTCACAACGTTTTACCTTTGAATGTCTTTCCTGGCGTTGGAAAGGACACTCTATTCAATACACGGTTCAAGGCAAGGGACAGCCTATTGTCTTAATTCATGGCTTTGGTGCCTCTATCGGACACTGGCGTAACAATATTCCGGTGTTGGCGGAGGCAGGGTATCAAGTATATGCCTTAGACTTATTGGGATTTGGCAATTCTGATAAACCTGCAATTGATTATTCTTTAGAATTATGGCAAGAACTATTACAGGATTTTTGGCAAGAAAAAATTCAACAACCCACTATTTTTATCGGTAATTCTATTGGGGCGTTACTCAGTTTAATGATGGTTGCCAACTTCCCTAACAGTTCTGCTGGGGGCGTTTTACTCAATTGTGCTGGCGGATTAAACCATCGTCCGGAAGAGTTAAACTTGCCGTTAAGAGTGATAATGGGACTGTTTTCTAAAGTTGTTAGTTCTCCAATATTAGGTTCATTTGTCTTTAATCAAGTGCGGCAAAAACATCGAATTCGTAACACTTTACGTCAAGTTTATCGCAATCAAACTGCTATTACCGATGAGTTAATTGACCTGCTTTATCAACCCTCAAATCATCCGGGCGCACAACAGGTGTTTGCCTCTATTTTAACCGCGCCAGCCGGCCCCCGTCCCGCAGAATTATTGCCTCAGATACAGCATCCATTATTAGTACTTTGGGGAGAAGATGATCCCTGGACACCGATAAAAGGCGCTAAAATTTATCAAGATTTAGCCGCCGAGGGTCAATCTGTTGAATTTATGGGGATTCCCAATACCGGTCATTGTCCCCATGATGAACGCCCAGAAATCGTTAACGCTGCCATTTTAAATTGGTTAAATCAACGGTTTTAGAACAATTTAGGAGTCGGGAGATGGGGAGGGAGTTGAGAGGTAATTGTGTTCTGCTGGCAGCCCCCCAGCCCCTATCTCCCCTTGAGTTCCCCCTTAAGGCCCCCCAGGGCTGTTTCATTTGACAAAATTGGGGATTCAATTTGAGTGCCAAATTGTCAGGCATGAGGGAAAAAAGCTCACTCATTATAGATGAATAATACATAATCTTTCTCAAGACTTAGCTTTTATTATTTTTGGATATAAAAAACTCCTCTATAGTCAAGCTATATAGGCTTTTCATTGATTGTATAATTCTAAACTTTTAATCGAGCCAATTATAAAGCCCTAAAGAATTCATACTTCCTAAAAGATGAGCGCCAATTAAGTTAACATCCGCTAAAATCAAAAATAAATCGAGCGATCGTACTGTATTTTCAGGTTCATAAACAGCTACCCCTTGCGGTTGAGAAAGGGCTTTTGTTAAAACCGCAACGGTTGTTATTTCTGCGGCAAAGAAAGCCAACAAAAGACCACATAAACTAATAATTAATCCTAGCCTCAGCCGATCAATCACTTTAGTTTTACTGATATTTTTTTGAGGCAAATCACCTTGTAGTTGCTTGGCAATTCGGGTGTAGCGCCAAGTCCAATATACCCTAAATCCTAAAATCAGAATTGATGTCACAGTACAAAATAGACCCAACCCAATCCAAGCATTATTTTTTCCTTCGCTAGCGTTTCGGCTAATTGTCACTAATAGTAATGTAATACTGGCAGCAATTCCCAGAACAAGCTGTATCCAAAAACTGACTCGACCGAGTAGCTTTAGAACTTTAGCAAACTGAGTTTTAGAAGGAACTGAGTTCGGCGAAGACTGCGACATAATAAGATTAAACGGTCAATTATACCCATCCCTGCTGAGGGGAATCATTTCTACTATGCCTGAGTTACCGCTTCAATTAATCTAACTTGGGAAGGAAATTAAGCTGACAATCTATCGAATACTTTTCTATTAAATCAACCCCAATCAAAGATCAAAAATTTGTGTAGAGACGTTACCGGCAACGCCTCTACAAAATACACTGATTACTCCAATATTATCCTAGACAATATCACTGGCAGTAATCTCAACGATGCTATTAATGGTAACCAATAGTTCATCTCCCACAGTAATAAGCGTGGCGTTTTGTGTTTGAGTCACGCTGAGATCTGCAAAGACTAAACCATTATTGAGAACTAGGAAATCTACCCCATCTTCAAAGTCTGTGATCAGATCGGAGCCATAACCTTCCACCAGGAAGAAGCGATCGCTACCCTCACCCCCAGTTAGAGTGTCGCTTCCCTCGGCACCAACCAGCCAGTCATTACCAGCGCCACCAATGAGGCTGTCGTTGCCTTCCCCACCATCGAGGGTATCATCACCTGCACCTCCAATCAAAACATCCTCACCCGCGTTACCATCTAATAGATCGTTGCCGTCACCGCCATCGAGGGTATCGTTACCACTATTACCCGAGAGGGTATCATTTCCTTCACCCCCCAACATTTGATCGTTATCCTCATTGCCTTCTAATGAGTCATTGCCTAAGTCACCATAAATTAGATCCTCTCCGACACCGCCTTGAATTTGGTCGTTATTTTTTCCACCGTAAATACTGTCATTGCCATCTCCTCCTGAGATCAGGTCATTTTCTGTATTCCCTAAGATCCTGTCATTCCCGGCTTCTGCGTTGATTGTATCGCTACCTTTATCCCCAAACAACAGATCATCGCCTACACCCCCGAGGATGCCATCATTATTCTTGCCACCATGAACGGTATCATTTCCAGCATTGGCTTCAATATAATCATTGCCCTCGTTGCCATTGATCCAATCATTATTGGATGTACCAATAATATTGTCATTTCCTCCTAACCCAAAGGTTTCTATGGCATTGGTCAGGGTGATAGCATTGGCTGCATCTGTTCCTTCAACACTGACTTGAACTTGAGTGTTGGGTGTCGGGTTTTGAAAGGCGATCGCCGCAATAAACGCTGTTGGATCATAGATAGAATTATTACCATCCCCTGATCCATCTGTCCTCGGATCTGGAGTTGGAGTAGGCGTGGGAGTTGGTGTAGGCGTAGGAGTTGGTGTAGGCGTAGGAGTTGGTGTAGGCGTAGGAGTTGGTGTGGGAGTCGGAGTTGGAGTTGGTGTGGGAGTCGGAGTTGGAGTTGGCGTGGGATCGGGATCTGGAGTTGGAGTTGGTGTGGGAGTCGGAGTTGGAGTTGGAGTCGGAGTTGGAGTTGGTGTAGGCGTAGGAGTTGGTGTGGGAGTCGGAGTTGGAGTTGGTGTGGGAGTCGGAGTTGGAGTTGGCGTGGGATCGGGATCTGGAGTTGGAGTTGGTGTGGGAGTCGGAGTTGGAGTTG
>Ga0209594_1000031_pt1:0-62500 | contig 114669 bp, 94 predicted proteins | sample AshMeaCrysSpring_FD_184126 | JGI IMG/M metagenome (GOLD analysis project Ga0209594, IMG submission 184126) | Groundwater microbial communities from Big Spring, Nevada to study Microbial Dark Matter (Phase II) - Ash Meadows Crystal Spring... | ecosystem: Environmental > Aquatic > Deep...
ATTTAAAAAAAACAATTTCAAAAAAAAATCCATTGTTTTGAAGGAATATTTACATTTTTTAAATGTATATACAAATTGCTTAGAAAGTCATGAAATTTTCAAGAAAAAAATAATATCATATCATTTTCAATCAGAAAATTACAAAGGAATAATCTTGATGTGTTTAGTCTATATTTTGTGTTACAAAATATGGAAAATAAAATACTGGTATCCTTTAATATCTAAATTAGCATTTAATTGTCAAGAATTTAACATAGCAAGATATTTTATTAAAAAAATGAAATTAGAATTTAAAATGATTACAATACTAATAATTTTGTAAAAAAAATAAATATTGTACATATTTTTTATTATTATAAACACGACTATTGGCCCTTTCAAAGGGCCAATAGTCGTGCTTATACAATTACTTAGTCAATAAATGGTTTTATTAATCTGAATTATGAATTCTTTTATAAAGAAGAACCTAATCCCGAATATGAACCATAAAAAAATAAACCAACTAATGTAATAGCAACAATACCAACAACGGTTCCTATGAACCACAAAGGGATTCTTCCTGTAGTTCCAACATTCGACATCTTGTATACTCCCTTGAATATTGATGCAAGTCCTGACTTAGGACTACAACAGTCATAAGCACAATATACTATAATATAAAAAAAAATTCGAACAATTAATACTTAATTGAAAAAATAACTTGAGAATAATACTGCAAGTACGAAGATTAATAATAATCCCCAATACAAACTAGTACGGTTTAATTCCACAATTTGCTTATTTGGATTTTCTTGTGTCATGTTTATACACTTAATTTAAATAAAAGCTTACCTTTGAATAAATTGCATTGCTGAAATGGAACCTAAGAAAAAAACTGTAGGTACAGCTAATCCATGAACAGCTAACCATCTAACTGTAAAAATGACATAACTTCTATCGATAGTCATTTGATATCTCCTATAAGGATCTAGTGAATTCATCCATCTGTTCTAGCGAATTAAAACGCCCAGTAATCAATGGAATTTCTTGGCGACTCTCTGTGAAATATTCATTTGGTCGAGGACTGCCAAATACATCATAAGCTAGACCAGTACTTACAAACAACCATCCTGCTATAAAAAGAGAAGGAATAGTAATGCTATGTATCACCCAGTAACGAATACTGGTAATTATATCCGCAAAGGGACGCTCTCCTGTACTTCCAGACATGGATAGCTAGCTCCGTATGTAAATACAAGATAAATATATTTTATATAAATACTATATAATTTATTTATCTTGTTCAAAAACTTTTATACATAGAGTATCTTAATAAATATACGAATTAATTATAGCTTAACTAAGCTATAGCAAGCAAGATATTTAATATTTTATTTACTAAATCAAAACTACATAATAAAATGTATAATTTTAAATTGACAATTTCAAGATTATTATGTAGTTTTGTATAAAAAATATTTAAGAAATTAAAGAATTTAAAATTCCTACTAAAAATACCAAAGCTATCCACAAAGAAGCTCCAGAAAAAATAGTATTTTTACTATTTGACCATCCATCTGGAGATGCCAAAACTACTGGTACACCAATTACTAATAAAAAAGAAATAAGAATTAAAGCAAATACTGCTAATTGGAAGGCAATGATCACTTTGAATATCCTCCAAATTTATTGAATTTTATTAAAAAAAATTATCTTTTTACAATTGAGATCGATTGTAAATTTAATTTATAAACTTTGAAGCTTGTTATTAATCTCTAATTATTTAGAGAAATATATGCTTATACAATGTCATCTTGTTCAATATACAAAAATAAATATACAATAGCAATTGCTGGAAATACTAAACCAACTAGAGAGACTAAAATAGAAGGTAAATAAGAAGAAAGCATGATTTTTATATCCTCATTTATCAATTTGTTTTTATTTATCTTCAAAAGATCTTGTGTTTTATTTTTGTATGTATAATGATCTTCTTTAAGATAAATACTATTAAGTAGTTTAGTGTCAATATTTATCAATTAATCAAAAATATTTCAATGCAATAAACTGTTCATATAAAATCACAAAAAATATTTTTAATACTATAATAAATCAATAATTTATTATTAATTTAATAATATATGCAAGACGAGTATAGCATAACCTTGCTACTTGAACAACTAATCTTTTGAATTACAAAAAGATTCTTGTTATTTTATTTCAGGTAAAATAGACTTTTCTTTTATTAAAGTGTTTTTTTTATCAAACATTATTCTGCAGATAAAGAAATTTTTTTTAATGTACAAGGAGCTGATAAGTATAATTGAAATAATTCTGATATACAGTTTTTCAAAATTGTTCTAGGAATTATCAAATCAATCATTCCATGATCAAATACATTTTCTGCTTTTTGACGTTGTTCATCTACTTCCACTTTATAAATTTGTTCTATTACTCTTTTCCCAGCAAAAGCAATATAAGCACCAGGTTCAGCAATAATTAAATCTCCCAACATACCGAAACTAGCTGTAACTCCTCCTGTAGTAGGAGATGTCAATATAGAAATACACATAAGTTTATTAATCAGTTGATGCACTCTTAAAGCAGAAGAAATTTTAGCCATTTGCATTAGGCTTAAAGCTCCTTCTTGCATTCTTGCACCACCAGAAGCACACACTAAAATAACTGGTAATTTATAATATGTTGCTAGTTCTATTAAACGAGTAATTTTTTCTCCTACAACAGAACCCATACTACCACCTAAAAATTCAAAATCCATAACCGCTAATGCAACAGGTAATCCTCCTAATTCTCCAAATCCCGTTTGCACAGCATCTGGCATACCTGCCCATTCTTGTTCTTCTTCTAATCTATCTTTATAAGAATCAGTCGCTAATTCAACCATGTCAATAGGCATCATATCTTCATTAATAGGATCCCAGGTATCTTCATCAATAAGCATTTCAATTCTTTCAGTACTTCTCATACGAAAATGATGATTACATCCTGGACAAACTTTTAACTTAATATGTTTAATAAATAACATTTGTCTACATGTTTCACAAAATAACCATAAACCAGCTCCTGGTGTAGTAGGTTTATTAGGAGGTTCATAAGTATCTAAATCATCATCATTATCTATTTGATTTTTTTCTTCAGTTGAAGCCTTTATAAGAAATTTTTTTTTTTCTAAAGAGTTAATTTTTTCTTGTGGTAAAATAATATTTATTCCGTCTTTAGAAGAATTATTAATACAATTTTCTATGTAGAATTCTTCTTCTTTTGAATTTTGATCTAACATAATACAATTCTCCTTTAATATAAAGATGATGTTTACATAAATTAATATTGCTTGATACCTAAATGATATAAGTATATTTTCAAACTCTATTTTGAATAAAACAACTGATATTATAAAAAAAAAAAAGCAAAATTACTTATAAAAGAACATATATAAATATATTTTGTTGTAAGTAATTTACTTTAACCTTAAATTTTAAGGTTTATTGGAATTTTGAATGATAACTTATCTTATTTTGAAAACACCTTATTAATGTGGAATCTGAAAAAATGAAAACACAAATTCGAAACAAAATAAATGAATGAAAACTTTCAAATGAAAAATTAATAATAATCAGTATTTATTAGAAAAAAAAAATTCGAAAAAAGATAAGCTTTAAAACGATAAAGAAAACATACAAAAATGTAAATATTAAAAAAAAAGTTTGTCAAAACAGAAGAGTGATATAAATAGGTATTTATTAAACATTGAAGATAACCATTATTTATATAGTAGCTAAGAATAAAAATTTTTTTTTTATGTATTTTAGTGTCTCACATTCTTTTTTTTCTGAAAAAAAAATGTTCGAAATATGAAGAAATTATTATAGCTAAATTAGCTATTTAAAAAAAAAGAAGAATACGAAGTCAAATCTATTAATAATAAACGCCAATAAAGTAATATAAAATAGTATATTTGTCTTGTACTAAGATTTAGTTGTGCACCTATTTTATCGTATTTGTATTATAATGGGGCGAGCTGGATTTGAACCAGCGTAGGCAAAGCCAACGGATTTACAGTCCGTCCCCATTAGCCACTCGGGCATCACCCCTTTTTTTTGCATAAATCAAAAAATTATTCATGTACATACCTGTATATACCCCCAGGGGAATTCGAATCCCCGTCGCCTCCGTGAAAGGGAGGTGTCCTAGGCCTCTAGACGATGGGGGCTTGAACAGGGTTAGCTATTATAGTAGCCTATTCAAAGAAAGCTGTCAAGAGGAATTTTTAATACTTTACAAATATTCTTGTTATGATCTATTATAAATCAATAGTACATTTTTTTATTCAAGTTAATAAAAACTTTTTTTGAACAAAGTTTTTTTTCTCTAATAAAAGAGCTTGTAGCTCAGCGGATTAGAGCATATGGTTCCGAACCATAAAGTCAAGGGTTCAAGTCCCTTCTTGCTCATGAATATTAAAAATTTATAACAAAAATATCAACAAAGATTCAAATTAAGAATAATTAACTATTTACTGTATTGTTATTTACAATGAGTACTTACTATGGGGGCAGAGGGAATTGAACCCTCATGATTTTGTAAATCAACGGATTTTCTACTTACCACAATTCACATTGTAATGTTTTTTTGTAAGTTGGACTCTACCTTTATCCTTGCTAAAAAAAAATTGATTTTGCATTTCAATCTATATAATGCATTAGAATAGCTTCCATCGAGTCTCTGCACCTATTTTATTCATTTCTATAAAGAAAAAAATTTGGCTCAGGATTACCTCATATTACTCATTCAAGGATTCCCTGAATCTGAAAGCAGTCATTTATTAAGTTAACCTAATAAAGCTCAAAATATTAAGTCCGTAGCGTCTACCAGTTCCGCCATGCCCCCTATTGAATTTGAATGAAACTAAATACTACTATAGTATATTTGTGTAAATAGTGCAAGATTTTTTATTAAAAAATTTTCTTTAAAAAAAAATGTGTCTAGTATCTTATTTAAGATCAATTATTGATTGACTTTTATATAAAATTATTATATACACTACTAGTATTGATACACTAATAGTAATGTCTTAACAAAAATATTTTTTTATTCAAAAACAAAGACACAAGCCTGCTTAGCTCAGAGGCCAGAGCGTCGCACTTGTAATGCGATGGTCATCGGTTCGACTCCGATAGCAGGCTATATATCACAAAAAAAACTATTGAATATCTAAAATAAAAGAAATGAATATTAAGAAAAATAAAAAATTGATTAATAACTATTCTTAGTTTATATTTTATATGATAAATATATATTTCTTTTGATAAAGAATATATTGAGAATAATAGTTTTACTATAACAAATAAATATTATTTAATATTTAATAGATATATATTTTTTTGAATAAAATATCTTTATTTCAATAAGAATATTCATTTCGGTGCAAAAGCTATTTAAAAATCACATTAGTTATAAGAATATATATTCTTATTAAGAATCATTCTCTATTTTAAATAATAAATTTTTTGTAAATAAAAGGAGTTTATATGTCACGTTATCGTGGACCACGTGCAAAGATTATATGTCGTTTAGGAAATTTGCCAGGTTTAACTAGAAAAGTACCTAAAACTAAAACTAATTTAAGAAATCAATCTTCTAATAAAAAACAAAAAAAACTTCAATATCGAGTTCGTTTAGAAGAAAAACAAAAACTACGTTTTTATTATGGTTTAACAGAAAGACAATTATTACGGTATGTACGTATATCCAGAAAAGCAAAAGGTTCTACTGGACAAGTATTACTTCAATTACTTGAAATGCGTTTGGATAATATCATTTTTCGATTAGGAATGGCTCCTACGATTCCTGCTGCTAGACAATTGGTTAATCATGGACATGTAACTATTAATAAAAAATCAATTAACATTCCGAGTTATCGTTGTACATCAAAAGATATTATTAATATAAAAGAAACAAAAAAATCAAAATCTTTAGTTGATAATAACCTTAGTCAATTACCACAATTGAAATTGCCTCATAATCTTACAATAAATACACAAAACCGAGAAGCAGTCGTTAATAGTTTAATCAATCGCGCATCTATTGGAGTGACAGTTAATGAACTTTTAATTGTAGAATATTATTCACGTCAAGCATAAATAATTTTATTCCAAATTATTTTATTAATTTGGAATAAAATTATTTTATTAATTTACAATACAGTAATTTATATTTTAGGAAAGAGAGGGATTCGAACCCTCGGTAAACAAAAAGTTTACATAGCATTTCCAATGCAATACTTTCAACCACTCAGTCATCTTTCCTACAGAAAGATAAATTATTACAATTGATTTATATAAAAGAAATATTCTATTTAATGAATATTTATAGTAGATTCAATCTTAATCAGATTATCAAAATGAAATCTCATATTTGTTGCATTAATTATTCAATATAATTAAATTATAATAAAATCGATAAACAGAGGCTCTAATTTCAAATTACTATCAGTAGTATAGTCACAGATGTACTAAATACAAAAATATTTTTTCCATACGAAATCATCGATATATATAGTTTTAGTAATTCAAGGAGAATATAGCAATTTTTTTTTATATGCCTAGATCTCAAAAAAATGATAATTTTGTAGATAAAACTTTTACTATTATAGCAGATTTACTTCTGAATGTAATTCCTACTAGTTCGAGAGAAAAAGAAGCATTTACTTATTATAGAGATGGTGTGATTTGATAAATAAATTTACTAAAAATTTATATGAAAATACCAATAAAATAAACAAATTTTCTTAAAACTTACGCTTAATGAAGTAAAACCTAAGTTTTAAATTAACTTCCATCATATATCTTTGATGATGTGATTTTCATTGTTATAAAAAAATATAACAAATAACAGAAAATATAACTAAAAAATCATTGATTTTTAGTATAAGCAAAATGAGAAATATTTTACATTTTAGTATAATTTTGTATATGTATGTATTTTTTTATACATTTTATGTATATTATTTATATGGTCTGAATTCTTATTTCCATCTCGTATATTTATAGGTAAATAAGACCTTCAAAATTGTTTTTAAAATATTTTTCATCAATATAAAGCGTAAAGAACAAATAAATAATAAAAAAAAATATCAATAGTATATTATATATTTTGAAAAATATTTTTTTTTATAAAAAGGATAACTAGAGAAGTTGAAAACTCAATCTATTTTCTAAATAAATTGATATTTAGAAGTAGCCGTATGAAATATGATTCATGTACGGTTTTGAAATGAAGTTAGTATTTTACTAACTATCATAACGAATGTCAGCTCAATCAGAAGGAGAATATGCAGAAGCTTTGCAAAATTATTATGAAGCGATGCGATTAGAAATCGATCCATATGACCGCAGTTACATACTATATAATATAGGCTTAATTCACACTAGCAACGGACAACATACAAAAGCATTAGAATATTATTCTCAAGCACTTGTACGAAATCCTTCTCTACCTCAGGCTTTAAATAACATGGCTGTCATTTGTCATTACGTGCGACTATTTATTTTTTTTCAAAATGGTATTTTATCCATTGAATTTTAGTTTTATAAAAAAAAATCACATTCTACCCACCAAAAGTACGAAAAGCTGTGATTACTTCTTAAAGTATGCTTAAAGAAGTTTTTTTTTACTTCCATAGATAATTATTAATGAATATTATTAAAGCGTCATTAAGATTTTTGAAAAATGCAATATAAAACATTTAATTTTGTTATTAATAACTTTTTGTGTAATGAAAAAAGTATATTTTATGAATTTCTTTATAACAATGACGTAGATTTGAATCTTAAAGAAGAAGAATAATGATAATAAAAAAAATCATATTCTTAATTAAAAAAAATGAAATTAGTTAGTTAGTTAATCAAATCCTAATAAAAGGATATATATCTTTGTTTCTATAAACAAGGATAAAATAATAGATATTATATAGTCTATATTTACGATTAAATATTAGTATATAAATGTCAATATTATTTTTTGACAATATCTATTGAGCTGTATGAAATGAAAATTTCAAGTATAGTTCTTAAAGAAGATATTTTGATATCTATCTTAACCGAGGTGAAAAAGCTATTGAAGAATCAGATTTAGAAAGTTCTGAGATATGGTTTGAGCAAGCTGCTCAATACTGGAAACAAGCAATTGAATTAGCTCCTAATAATTATATTGAAGCACAAAACTGGCTCCAAATAACTGGACGTGGTTTTTAAGATTTATTATCTTATCATTTGAAGGTTTTATTCACAACATTTCTTTTTAATGTTGTGAATAAAACCTTCAAATGGTTGACAAAAAGATTATTAATAAGTAAACTTGTTCTTGTGGAAAATAAATATTTATTTTTCTTAGAGAAAATTTACTGATATTAATCAGTATAAAACAAATGAATATTTTATAGAGAAAATGTATTTCTATATCAGAAATTTCTTTGATTTTGAAAAAAAAAATTACACTCTTAAGTATTCAAAAACTATTTAATGACAATGGGTTGCTAGCTCAATGGTAGAGCACTCGGCTTTTAAGTGCGACCAAAAAATTCAATATGCATTAACAGGTAAAAACCAGTCTATTATACTAAAATAATATGGAAACACTACGGCTAACTTTGAAAGCTAACTTGAAAAGAACTGCAGCATGCCGGTAAAAAATTAATAAAACTTAACTACAACTTTATTAATTTTAGTATTTTTTTTATGGAAAAATAACATTTTAATAAAAACATCAAATATTTAGTTGAAGCACCGAGTCTTCTTTTATAAAAAAAATTATAAAACATCTATTTTTAATTAGAAATGTAAAACTAATTAGCTGATAGTAATAGAAAACTATATATTCGAATAAACAAATAAAATTATTCCTATTCAAATCATAACGCATAATGAATTATTGGTATACTGACGATATAAGTCAGAAGAGCAATCATCTTTTATAAAGATTGCATTGTGTATGGTAGTCAAACAAATCATCAGAATGATCTTCTTTTAGTTTGAAAGAAAAAAAACACTAAAAACGTGAAAACTGTTCAAAGTATACATACAAAAAAAAAATTATATTTACAAAAGTTTCAAGAAAGGTTGTTTTTATCAAATATTTTTAAAAAAAAATTTTTAACAATTAAACACTACATATACAATATAGATTGTTGGAAATTTAAAAAAAAATATCAAGATTGTGAAAACATCAATAATCCTATTTCAAAAAAAAATACTATTTATAATAGTGATTTATTCATATTAAATCATTATTTTGAAATACTATCTTCAAATTTCAATGAAATTATGAAATATGAATTTCTAAGTGAAATCGAAAGTGACATTGTCACTGTACCTCATTATGCATTTGTCTCTATTAATAAAAATTGGCATCATAGTACTACATTAGTTTCATCTACCATACCGCAATATTTACATCCAGAAATTATTACTCGAATGGTAAATATTCATATCAAAGATAACACTTTTGTAGATTTATTACGACGTGGATTACATCTAATTTCACAAAAATCTCATTATTTAAATGAGAATATACAACAAACTTTGTCATACTACATTAATGGTATATTGTATTTTTTTTTAGAAATAGAATTTGATTTTTTTATCAAAAAAGAAATGTGTAGTTTCATCAATGAATTTCAGTTTCTTTATAATAAAAAAAAATCTTTTCTTTTAAAAAAGAAATATCTAATCTCTTTAGTAAAATTGAAAAGAAATACACATATAAAAGATTTGGATCATTTTTTTATAGAAAATATAGAAAAAAAATTTATCAAATATAGTAACTATTTACGATTTAAACATAAATGGTTACTGACCATACATAATGATATTTTAATCATAAATCTATTCAAATACCGCTGTATAAAATTTTGGAAAAATCGTGTAGGTATTTGTTTGCAAAATCAAAAATTGAATTTGATCAAATTGAATTCCAATAATTTTTTTTTTTTAGGAATTGTATTAAAACAAAATCATTATAAAGTAACTGTTACCATTACTTTAGCTAGTAAACAGTTATTACTGAAAAATAAAATACAATATAATTCTTTAGTGATAAAAATACCGATATCTCATATAATTCATATACTATGCAAATATGGAATATGTGATAAAAATGGTTATCCTATAAGTAAATCTAGTTGGAGTATTTGGTCAGATTTTCAAATTATCAATAGATTTCATCAAATTTTTTTTAGTATTTATCTTTATTATAATGGTTGTGTGAATCGTAATAAACTATCTAATATACACTACATTTTATGTTATTCATGTGGAAAAACATTAGCATGTAAACATAAAACAACTCTACGATCTATATGGTATCAATATAGTAAAACTATTTTTCAAATTGACTTTTTGAAAAATAATCAATTTTATATAACAAAGTATTTTGATGGTAAAAATAAATTTTTTTTTGATAAAAATGTAACGACTTGGTATGTTGATTATGTAAATTATGATTCAATAGTATCTTTACTAATAGAATAATATTTACACGTTTTTGGTGAATTCACCAACACAAGGAAAGCCGTGTGCAATGAAAATTGCAAGCACGGTTTGGGAAGAGATAATGAATCTTTATTCATTTAATAATGCAAAATTATCGACTTTCATCCGATTGGTTCCGGGTTCGATCCCCGGGCAACCCAACATATTAAAAATAGAAAAATGAAAGATAAGTGTGCTTAGCTGATTAGTATTCATGGAAAAAAAATAATTAATAGATGAAAGAACTTCTCTTATTTGAAGCTTTACGTGAAGGCTTGGAAGAAGAAATGGATAGAAATCCTAGAGTATTTGTTCTAGGAGAAGATGTAGGTCATTATGGTGGTTCTTATAAAGTAACTAAAGGATTTGCAGAAAAATATGGTGATCTCAGATTATTGGATACACCTATTGCTGAAAACAGTTTTACAGGAATAGCAATAGGAGCCGCTATGACAGGTTTAAGACCTGTAGTTGAAGGTATGAACATGGGATTTCTTCTATTAGCTTTTAATCAAATCGCTAATAATGCAGGAATGCTTCATTATACTTCAGGAGGAAATTTTACTATTCCTCTACTTATTAGAGGTCCTGGGGGAGTAGGTAGACAATTAGGAGCAGAACATTCACAAAGATTAGAATCTTATTTCCAATCTGTACCAGGTTTGCAACTCATTGCATGTTCTACACCTCAAAATGCTAAAGGATTAATTAAATCAGCTATTAGAAGCGATAATCCTGTCATTTTATTTGAACACGTTCTTCTTTATAATTTAAAAGAAGTTATTGCCAATAACGAATATTTAATTTGTTTAGAAAAAGCAGAAGTTATCAGATCTGGGACAGATATTACCATCTTAACTTATTCCCGTATGAGACATCATGTGCTTCAAGCAAGTAAAACTTTAGTGTATAAAGGATATGATCCAGAAATTATAGATATTATTTCTTTAAAACCTATAGATCTGGGTACTATAGGTTTATCCATAAAAAAGACTCATAAAGTTCTTATTGTTGAAGAGTGTATGAGAACAGGTGGAATTGGTGCATCATTAAGATCTTCCATAATTGAACATTTTTTTGATTTTCTTGATGCTCCAGTAGGATGCTTATCATCACAAGATGTACCTACCCCATATAGTGGGCCTCTTGAAGAATTAACAGTAATTCAACCTCATCAAATTATTCAAACTGTAGAAAATTTGTGTAAAAAATAATTCACAATTTTCTTAATTATATAATGAAAAAATTTAATTTATATAGACGTTTTATGACGTATTTACTTTGGTGAAATCAGTTAGCTAATGAATAATTATTTTGGTATTTAAAAAGTGAATATTTTGCTGTTTTATAAAACAGCAAAATATTCACTTTTTAAATACCAATTGTTACTTTGAAAAAAGTTCTTTATAAAGTGATTCTAATGAAAATCTGATTTTATCCCATGGATTCAATTTATAAAATAATTGATATAGTATAGTCCAAAAATAAATAAATAATAAAAAACATGGATAATACCAAAATAGTTGTAAATAAAAATACATATTAAAATAATTATTGTAAAACACCAGTTTTATAGAAAATATATTTGACTGTATCTGTAGGTTGAGCCCCTGTTTGAAGTAAATTCATAATACTAGGAATATCTAATTGAGTATTTTTTGTTATAGGATCATAAAAACCGACTTCTTTAAGAGCTTTACCTTCTCTTCTAGATTTTGCATCAATAGCTACAATTCTATAAATAGGTTTTTTTTTTCTCCCATATCTTTTCAAGCGTAATTTAACCATAATAATTTGTTCCTATTATTATATAAAAAAAAAGTATTTGCCTATAGGCGAATTTTGATCCGTACTTATAACATATACAATTCTATTTTCATTAATTAAATCAATTTCAAAAAAACGAACTAGTAATAAATATACTACTAGTTCGTTTTTTTGAAACTATCCATTTAAAGCTTCTTTAGCAGCATACATCACTTCAACAGTAATTTTAGTCATACCATTTTGACGTGCGTATTTTTCAGTATTTCTTTTTATTTTTCCTCTTACAAAACCAGGAATTTTATTTAATTCTGATTGACTTTCTATATCCCAATTTAAATCACTATCAACAGATAAAGACTTAGTAATGACCTCTTTAGTATCATGACCACCAAATATTTCCAAAAGATGATCTTCCATACCTAAAGTAAAAGAGTTGTATACTAAATCAGCAATCTGATTTGTGCCTTCATATCCTAAAAAAGGACGATATCCAAGAGGAAAATTCTGAATATGAACTGGAGCAGAAATAACTCCACACGGTATATCTAAACGTTTTCCAATATGACGTTCCATTTGACTCCCAAATATGGCTGCAGGTTCCACACGCGCTATCATATCACCTACTTCTGTATGGTTATCACTAATAAGTATTTCATCACAATATGCATGCACTTGTTCTTTAAACCAATCAGCATCATGTTTACAATATGTTCCTGCGCATACTACATTAACACCCATTTCTCTAGCAAGAATTCTAGTCATAGCAACAGCATGAGTAGCATCTCCAAAAACTACAGCCTTTTTACCAGTTAAATTTTGGCAATCAATAGATCTTGAAAACCAAGCAGCTTGAGATATAAATCGTGTTTGTTCATCAATATAATTTTCATAATTAATATGATGTCCAAGTAATATAGGTGCCCATTTATTTAACTCTGTTTGAATTTCTCTTATACACTCAGCAGTAGCAACTAACCCCATTGGAGTAATTGCAATATAAGGCATTCCAAATTCTTTTTTTAAATATTGAGCTGTCATTAAACCTACTTCCCGATAAGGAACTAAATTAAACCATGCTTTTGGTAAATTACGTAAATTTTCTACTGATCCTCCTTCTGGAATAACTTCATTCACTTTAATACCTAAATCATTCATTAATCTTTTTAATTCTCTACAATCATGCTGATTGTGAAATCCTAATGTAAAAATTCCTATAATATTAACCGAAGGTTGTTCAGTAATAGGTTGATTTAATGTACCTTGTCGTCTAGCTTTATCAAGATAATAACGTACCACTTGTTCTAAAGTACGATCAGCAGCCTGTAATTCATTAACTCTATAATGATTAACATCAGCTAAAATAACATCTGATGATGATGATCTAGATGCTCTATCAACAAAATTTTGTAAATCTTCTTGTAAAATACTAGATGTACAAGTAGGAGTTAATACAATCAAGTCAGGATTTTCTTCTTGATCTTTTCTAGTAATATTTTCTACTACTTTTTCTTGAGAACCACGCGCTAAAACATGTCTATCAACGATACTAGCAGTAACAGGAGTAAAATCTCTTTCTCTTTCTAACATTGAGCGCATAACATTAAAATAATCATCTCCCAAAGGGGCATGCATAATTGCATGTACATTTTTAAAAGAACTCGCAACACGAAGAGTACCAATATGGGCTGGTCCCGCATACATCCAATAAGCTAGTTTCATGAATTAGTGTATCCTCCTCAAATATTGATGTTAATATTGTTATAATAAATTTGATTTGTCAAAAAAATGATTCTATTTAATAAAATCTTTATGAGATTGATATATCTTTAAAAGAAAAATTAAAAAAAAGAAACACACTATGTGTGTTTCTTTTTTTTAAGTCTATATCCATTGAAAACAAATTACATATACTAAATATGAAATCCAACCATAAGCAATAAAAAAATTACTTTAAACGGTTGTTGATAATTATAAATTTCCTTTATTAATGGCTAATAAAGTGATTACTAAAGGTCCTGATAAGACAATAAGAGCCAATACAGTTAATTGAAGAATTACTTCTAAATTCATAATAAATTGCAATTGTAAAATTGTATAAATATAATTAAATTCAATTGGATATTTTTTTCAACGTATAAATATCCAATTGAATTTTTTGAAAAAAATCAAAACTCATGTACGTAATACAATACGTAATATAAAAAAAATATGACTAATATATAGTAGCCTTCTTTTAAGAAGAAAAGTACAATAATAAACAAGTGGTATTTGAATACCCACTTTTATTTTGTATATCAAAATAATGAATCCAATCTTCTTAAATAAGATAAATTAACTAATGAACAAAAGAGGAAAAGCATATGACATTAATTTCAGATAGTCAAATTATTGTAGCACTTATAAGTGCTTTTGTGACTGGTATCTTAGCTTTGCGTTTAGGAAAAGAATTATACAAATAATAATGTTTAGCCTAGCTTTAAAGCTAGGCTAAACATTAAAATATTTAATTAATAACAATATAGATATTAATATTTATTTTTTTAATAAAAATATTGTTTAAATATTGAAATATTCTTTATAACCAAGAATATAGACTTTATTTTATTAACATGTTAAAGTTTCATTTTAAGTAAGTCCTAAACAGGAGAGATGGCTGAGTGGCCGAAAGCGGTAGATTGCTAATCTGTTGTACAATATATTTGTACCGAGGGTTCGAATCCCTCTCTCTCCGTATTAATAGTACCATATAGCCTAAAAAAGAATAATACAGCAAATAACTATATTATTCTTTACGACCAGGATTACGTCCTGTATCATTTGATAAGAAACCAAATACAAATAAAGAAATAAATAAGATTACAACACTATAAACAAATAATTTTAGTGTAAGCATAAAATAACCTCTAATATAATTAAATAGGAGTAAAAAAAATCAGAATGAATATATCTTAAAATTTTTAAAAATCGTTGTTTAGATATTTATTCAAAAAATATGGCTTTATATTTAATAAGTTCTTTTTTTTAATTATTATTCATAATGTTATTTTTCATTTTTATAAAAAAAGTTCTCTATTTTCAATATAAAAACACATACATCAAATACGTAAATCAAATTGTTCTATTAAAAATGAATCTTAAAAACAAATTCTAAGAATATGAAGCAAATCTAACAAAAAACTTTGATTTCAATAAAATAAATATTTTGAAAAAAAATATTTATTTTATTAGTTATCTAAAACTTACGGATGCTTGCCATACAAAAGCTAACAATAAAAACAAAACAGGAATTACAGGTAAAACATCTACAATAGGATCAAATATAGCATAAGCCTCAGGTAATTTTCCTAATATCATAATTCCGTTTGTATTGAAGTCCAATAAGCTATGGAAATGGGCGTTAAGCATAATTAGTGTATATTTTGTTCAATAAAAATAAATATGAGGTGAATCAAAAATAAGATGACACACCTATGAAGTTGAATTAGATTCGCTTTCTTATCTTACTACACCTTGTGTTGGCTTGGAAGAGCTTTTAATATATTTGAAGAAAGACTTACCATAATACTATTACAAATAAATCAAAAAGATACTATTAAATTAAGGAATAGTATATTACTATAGTTACATAGTACTTGACATTATCTCAAAATACGCGATTTACTTTCTATAAAGTTGAAGTCGGGCGTGGCCAAGTGGTAAGGCAACGGGTTTTGGCCCTGTTATTCGGAGGTTCGAATCCTTCCGCCCGAATCATTTATGTTTCATCTATCCAATGAAACATTAAGATTTCTTTTAATAGAAAATATATACTAAACTAACATAATAATAAACTAGTGTATTCAAGCTTGCTCATTTTTTATTATTTAGTATAATGAATGTACTTCTACATGGGGTTGTAGCTCAATTGGTTAGATCGCCGCCCTGTCAAGGCGGAGGTTGCGGGTTCGAGCCCCGTCAATCCCGTTACTATAAACATAAAAATATGATCAAACTATAAAACTTATAATAATATTGTTGATTTTTTATACGATATCAAAAATAAATAGGAGAGAGAGGGATTCGAACCCTCGATAGTTATTAACTATGCCGGTTTTCAAGACCGGAGCCTTCAACCACTCGACCACCTCTCCAGATTGATTTCTCATAAAAAAATTTTAATCGATAATTATTTTTTTTTCCACTGTTTTTTTTAATTGACATTGAAAATACATAAATAAGAATTAAATATTTATTTAAAATGGTTTAATTGAAAGTATGACATTTTGTTTCAATTCAATATTTTGATTGTCTCTTGAAATTCAAGAGACAATCAAAATATTGAATTGAAACAAAATAAGTATAATTTTATTAAAATAAAATGACTTTTATTACACAACTATATTACTAGATAATATCGTTTGTTTCACTAAATCAATAATAGGATTCATAAACAAACCCAACAACAAAGAAACTACTACACAAAATATTATACCAATCTCTAAACTAGTAGGTATTAATACTCCTTGTTCAGTCAATTGAAAAGAAAAAGATGGTAGAACATATTCTTGTACATACAAAGACATATCTTTTCCTTGTTTTGTAAACATTATTTTAATAACTCTTAAATAATAATACATAGAAATTACACTAGTCAATAAACCAATATAAACTAAGAAATATAAATCTTGATTCCATCCACACCAAAATAAATATAATTTAGCAAAAAAACCAGCAAATGGAGGGATACCCGCTAAAGATAATAAACATACAGTTAAACTAAATGCTAACCAAGGGTCTCTAAAAGATAATCCAGCATAATCACGTATTTGATCAGTGCCGGTACGTAAACCAAATATAATTACACAAGCAAAGGCACCTAAATTCATAAAAATATAAGTTAACAAATAAATTGTTATACTTGCATAACCATCTGATGAATTGGCAACTAAGCCAATTAAAATATAGCCAACCTGACTAATGGAAGAGTATGCAAGCATACGTTTGATGCTTGTTTGGTTAGCAGCAATTAAATTGCCAACAATCATACTTAATATACTAATTAATTCTAATATAGGATGCCATTTAGGTTCCATGAAAGAGAATACTGTAGTTAAAATGCGAATTGCTAAAGCTAAACCAGCAGCCTTAGATCCTACAGATAAAAATGCAACTACAGGAGTAGGAGAGTTAGAGTCGAATGACTATAAAAAATATCATTCTCTCATTCAAAACCGTGCATGAAATATTAATTTCACACGGCTGTTAGATACAAATTAAGTTAACATATAACTTTTTTTCAAATATCCCGCTCGTGTTAGTTTTATTTATAAACAACTTATCGAGAGATCCTTAAACAAATAAATTTTATTATACTAATAATAATAAAATTTATTTGTGTTATTTCGTTCCTAATGGATATTTTTTGTGGAAACAGAGTGATTTTTCTCTAGTAGATATAATAACTTCACTCATATTTTATGAAGGAATAAAATTCTAGTTGTTATATCAATATTGAAATTCGAATTTATGATTTTCTATATAAAAAAATATAAATTATAATAATACCAGTAAATAAATCTTTAATAATTAATTACTCATTATATCCACTTGCTTGCAGAATCAGCATTTTAATACTATATTCTACGTTTGTTTTTGCTTTGTCCATATTTTATTTGAAGACAAAAAACATGCTTACAATCTGAGTGTAAGATGGCAGGCTTTTACATCCTGCATATCGATTAAGTTCAATTTATTTCAATAATACATCTTTGTTTTGGTTTTATATAAAAACATTGTAATATTATACAAATTATACGAATCACACTCCTTCATAAACATCGGGACTCCATTGATGAAATGGAACTGCTGAAATTTTAAATCCGATACCTACAATTACACATATAAATGCAATCCATATCCCTAAAGGGGCTATATAACTATTATGTTCAAGTCCAATTAATAATTCATTCAAAAGAATCTTTCCTCCAGAAAGACCATAAAGCCATGAAAATCCATATAATAAGATAGAAGAACTAGCACCACCTATTAAAATATATTTAATAGCAGCTTCATTAGAACGAATATCTCGTTTAGCATAACCAGCTAATAAATAAGAAGAAAAACTTAAACACTCTAATGCTACAAAAATAGTAATTAAATCATTAGCAGAAGATAAAAACATTCCTCCTATAGTAGCAGATAAAATAAAAATTAAGAATTCTGCTACTGTCATTCCAGAACATTGAATATATTCAATAGAAATCAAAACACACAAAATAGAACATAAAGTAAGAATTAAACGAAAAATAATTGAGAAACAATTAATTTCGATGCTTCCTAAAAAAGTCACTGTTGAAAGATTCCATTGAAAACATAGTATTATACTAGATAATACAAGACTAATTAATGCTAAAGAAGATAGTAAAAAAGGATTTTTTAAAGTAAGATCTAAAATTATAATTAATAATAAAGAACTAATCAGAATGATTTCTGGTAAAATACTAAAAATATTCTGAAAAGCAAAAAAAGAGTCAAATTGCATAATCATAATATTAAATTTTTATATAAATTTGAAAAATAAAAAACTGTTTAAACTGTTTAAACAGCATTAACATACATTGGAAGTAAATAATATTGATTTTTTGATAATGAAATAAAGAAGTTTTCTATTCATTTTAAATGAATCATTTTAATACCAAAATTAATAATGATTAAATCATTATATGAAAATAAATATTCAAAATCACATTTTTAAAATGTAATAAATAATAATCTAAGCAACAAAATAAGTTTTAACGAAAATGAGCAAATGCTCTATTTGCTTCTGCCATTCTATGAGTTTCTTCACGTTTACGAATTGCATTACCTGTTTGTCTAGCAGCATCTATTAGTTCATAACTTAACTTAATCCCCATAGTTTTTCCAGATCTTTTATGTGCAGCACTCAATAACCATCTAATAGCTAATGCTCTTCCTTGAGAAGCTTTGACTTCTATAGGAACCTGATATGTAGATCCTCCTCGACGTCTTGCTTTAACAACTACATTAGGAGTAGCACGGCGAACCGCTTGACGTACCACAGAAAGTGGATTTTTTTTAGTTTTTTGTTTAATTATTTTCAAAGCTGTATATAAAATACGATAACCTAAAGATTTTTTACCATCTTTTAAAATTCTATTTACAAACATATTAATTAAACGATTTTTATAAATAGGATCAGGTTTAATAGGTCTGGCAAGAGCAGCACTTCTTCGTGACATAATTATTTTGAAAAAAAAATTATATAAAAAACACTATTGATTTTAATTTATTTAGGGCGTTTTACTCCATATTGTGAAGTAGGTTATTATGAATAACCTCATCCCAAACTGTACATGCTATTTTCGTAGCATACAGCTTTCGATTTTCTTTTAAAAATTATAACTATTTTAAAACTTACTCACTATTATATACTGAGTATCCGTTTAGATAAAAAAAATTAAACTATCTAAATCTTATATTTCAAATTACACTAGTATATTTCTTTCTTTAGGTTTATTACATAGAAGATAATTAAATATATAGATTATTTTTCCATTCTAATAAAAAAATAATTGATTTTTTTTGATAACCAGGATAAGCTGTCATTTTCAAATTCTAATAAACCTTAAAATCTAGATTACAATAACTTTTTTTAACAAAAAAATTATTTATTTTAGCATGCTATATTCCTTCACTTTGATGTATTTAAAAGTCAAGTCAGCTAATAAACTTATATTTCTATTCAAAATAATATAATCTTATATTTAGATCAAATACTAATCATTAACATATAACGCACTAGAACGTCCTTTACGACGATCTTTAACCCCTACTACATCTAAAGTTCCTCTCACAATATGATACCTTACACCAGGTAAATCTTTCACTCTTCCACCTCTAACTAACACAACAGAATGTTCTTGCAAATTATGACCAATACCAGGAATATAGGCTGTTACTTCAAAACCAGATGTTAAACGAACTCTTGCTACTTTACGTAAAGCGGAATTTGGTTTTTTTGGAGTGGTTGTGTTAAAGTTGACACTTTTTAAAAACTGTCACTCTACAAAACCGTACATGAGATTTACATCTCATACGGCTTCTCATGTTTTAAACAAATTTTTTTATATACAAAAAGATTATTAAGAATTCAATTTTAATAAAAAAATATAAAATTTATATTTTACAAATCTATTTTTAAAAACACGGGTTAATGTTAGCTAATCCATATAGTTACATAAAAAAAAAATTATTTTCAAAAATCTTTTATACTTATTTTGCATTAAAATGAAAAACTTATTTTAACCTACAATGTTTGTTGTAAATCGAAATATTAAATGATACATTAGATTAATGTCCAATCTTTTAATATAATTCAAAAAAAAAGATTATACATTTAGAATTTACAGATATATTATATAAATAATAATATTTTTATTCAAATAGTTTATTGATTCAATTTTTTTTTATTTGAACGTTACACTTTATTCAATTTAGTTTTCTAATACAAACAACTAGGGATAATCAGATTTGAACTGATGACTTCTACCATGTCAAGATAGCACTCTACCACTGAGTTATACCCCTAAGTTTTTATTAATTACTTTTTTTGTGAAAAAGAGTAATTATAAATTATAACTTAAATGCGTCTAATAGGAATCGAACCTATATTGAAGGTTTAGAAGACCTTTGTCCTATCCATTAGACGATAGACGCAAATGTTGATATAGATAATTTATGAAAAAAATTGCGTTTTATGAAACGCAATTTTTTCATAAGTTATCTTAAGAACAAATTTTAAGCGGGTAGCGGGAATCGAACCCGCATTATTAGCTTGGAAGGCTAAAGGTTATAGTCGGTTATATTAAATATAATCTCTATTTCAAAACTGGACATGAAATATTTATTTCATCCAGCTACTTTGTAAATTTTTTTCAAAAAATTTACAAAATCTACGTCAACTTATTTTTATTAATAAAAGTTACTAATCAAAATAGTTTCTTAGATTATCCTCTTATAAAAAAAAGTCGTAAACACTATACATTACATTTTTTTATAATTCATTCGTTCCACTTTTCTATTTTCATTTCATCATTAGGAAAATTCACTTTATCGAGTTCTTAATAAAGCAAGCAGCGTAGTAAAAATACACTATTTGCAGATCACTATATAACAATTTGTATTTCAATAAAGACGTTTTGTTAACGATAACTAAATCTTTTTTTTGATTTCCATAGAAAATATATTTTGTATATCAATATATATACAAGATCTTAGCTGTTTATAAAAAAAATAAAACTTTTTTTTTAATAAGATCTCTTTTTTTGTAAATGATTTTTTTTGTAGAAAAGTAGTTGCCAAAAAAAATTGGCTTATCATTTAGAACCTATAACAATCTTCTAAGATAATACGAATCACACTTTTACCACTAAACTATACCCGCTCATTGACTATTTTAACATAAAAAGTTCTTCTTTAACAAGAAGAATTTTTTCAATAAGAAAATCCAAAAAAATAAATAACCTTCTCTTCTTTAGATTTTTAAAATCATACAGATACTTTTCACTAATATCATGATTGATATACTTGAATAGAGAATCTAAGTATTCAAGTAAAAGCTTTTTCTGAAATTTAAAATAATCATTACTGTTACTGTTATTGTAATCAAATTAATCAGATCATTTATCTAAATGATCAAAAACATCAATGAGTCCGTGGAATACCTTCATGTCCAATATTTTACAAAAACATGTCTTCAAAGAGAATTAGTCTCTTGTGAGAGAATATTTAAAAGTTTTCGTCCAAAAGAGCTTTCTAAATTAGACAGAAAAATCAATAAATTATTATTTATAGTTTTCAACCAAATCTTGTACTTGAAGTAAGTTTTTTTTATTGAAATCAATCTTTAAAAGATCAACGATACTTAATCTATTTTAGATAAAAACGAGTAATTTTTTGAAAATTACTTGAAAAGTACATGGAAAGTACGTCCCTGACCATATCCCCTTCGCAAAGATGAAGTTGCCTTAGATAACGTGTCATTATTTAACTATGATGACAAGCTAACAGTCTCCTAAAGAGAGAAGGAAAAAGAAGTACAAGGCAAACATTATTAATAATGTTTGCCTTGTAAACATAAACCCTTGAAATATTATCCGTTTACAGCAGGAGCTTCAACAGAAGCTAAATCTAGAGGGAAGTTATGAGCGTTACGTTCGTGCATAACTTCGATACCTAAGTTAGCACGGTTAATAATATCAGCCCAAGTGTTAATTACACGTCCTTGACTATCAACTACAGATTGGTTGAAGTTGAAACCATTTAAGTTGAAAGCCATAGTACTAACGCCTAAAGCAGTAAACCAAATACCAACTACAGGCCAAGCTGCTAAGAAGAAATGTAATGAACGAGAGTTGTTGAAACTAGCATATTGGAAGATTAAACGTCCAAAATAGCCGTGAGCAGCTACGATATTGTAAGTTTCTTCTTCTTGACCGAATTTGTAACCTGCGTTAGCAGATTCGTTTTCAGTTGTTTCACGAATTAAACTAGAAGTTACCAAAGAACCATGCATAGCACTAAATAGAGAGCCGCCGAAAACACCAGCAACACCTAACATGTGGAATGGATGCATCAAGATGTTGTGTTCAGCTTGGAACACGATCATGAAGTTGAAAGTTCCAGTAATACCTAAAGGCATACCATCAGAAAAACTTCCTTGACCAATAGGATAAATTAAGAATACTGCAGTAGCAGCTGCAACTGGAGCAGAATATGCTACAGCGATCCAAGGGCGCATACCAAGACGGAAACTAAGTTCCCACTCACGACCCATGTAGCAAGCTACACCAAGAAGGAAGTGTAAAACGATTAATTCGTAAGGACCACCATTGTAAAGCCATTCATCAACAGATGCTGCTTCCCAGATAGGGTAGAAATGTAAACCAATTGCTGCAGAACTAGGAACAATAGCACCAGTAATGATGTTGTTTCCATATAAAAGAGAACCTGCAACAGGTTCACGAATACCATCAATATCTACAGGAGGAGCTGCAATAAAAGCGATAATGAATACAGAAGTTGCAGTTAATAAAGTAGGAATCATTAAAACACCAAACCATCCGATGTAAAGGCGGTTTTCAGTGCTAGTAACCCAGTCGCAGAAACGACCCCATAGGTTTGCGCTTTCGCGTCTTTCTAAAGTAGCTGTCATGATTATTATTGGTTTATAAAGTAAAATAAAATGTGTGTCCCAAGATTAGTCAATAAATAACATACTTGTTAAAATAAACAATAACACAAATAAATATAAAATGTCAAGTAAATCTATTATAGTATTCAATAAAAATAAAAACCTAACATAGGGTATTTAATTAGTGAATCGTTTATTTTTATAAACGATTCACTAATTAAATAGTATTATTTATCGAATAACTAGTATATTTAATTTAATGGGTTCATAAATAATACAGGCTCTGTATCACGATCAATTCCTTTTTCAAAACCAGCTGCTGCAGCACGTGCACGACCTGCATGCCATAAATGACCTACGAAAAAGAAGAAGCCTAATACAAAATGAGAAGTTGCTAACCAACTACGAGGAGATACATAGTTAACTGCGTTAATTTCTGTAGCTACTCCACCTACTGAATTTAAAGAACCTAATGGAGCATGAGTCATATACTCAGCAGATCTTCTTTCTTGCCAAGGTTGAATATCTTTTTTCAATTTTGCAAGATCAAGACCATTAGGACCTCTTAATGGTTCAAGCCATGGAGCGCGTAAATCCCAGAAACGCATAGTTTCACCTCCGAAAATGATTTCTCCGGTAGGAGATCTCATTAAATATTTACCAAGACCTGTAGGTCCTTGTGCAGAACCAATATTTGCACCTAAACGCTGATCTCTTACTAAAAAAGTAAAAGCTTGAGCTTGAGATGCTTCTGGACCAGTTGGTCCATAAAATTCACTTGGATAAGCAGTATTATTAAACCATGAAAAACAACAAGCAATAAATCCCATTACAGATATTGCTGCTAAACTATAAGATAAATATGCTTCTCCAGACCATACAAAAGCACGACGTGCCCAAGCGAATGGTTTAGTTAAAATATGCCAAATACCACCAAAAATACAAATAGATCCTAGCCAAACATGGCCACCTATAATATCTTCCATGTTATCTACACTAACAATCCATCCTTCTCCACCAAAAGGCGATTTTAATAAGTAACCAAATATAACACCAGGATTTAAAGTAAGATTAACAATTTTTCTTACATCTCCTCCACCAGGAGCCCAAGTATCATAAATTCCACCAAACCAAAGAGCTTTAAAAACTAACAAAAATGCACCAGCACCTAAAAGAATTAAATGAATACCTAAGATTGTTGTCATTTTATTCTTATCTTTCCATACATAACCAAAAAAAGGAAAAGATTCTTCTAGGGTTTCTGGGCCAATTAATGAATGGTATACACCACCAAATCCTAAAACTGCTGAAGAAATAAGGTGTAAAACACCAGACACAAAATAAGGAAATGTATCTACAACTTCTCCACCAGGTCCCACACCCCATCCTAAAGTAGCTAAATGTGGTAAAAGAATTAAGCCTTGTTCATACATTGGTTTTTCTGGCACAAAATGAGCTACTTCAAATAAATTCATTGCTCCTGCCCAAAATACAATTAATCCTGCATGAGCTACATGAGCACCCAACAATTTACCAGATAAGTTAATAAGTCTAGCATTACCAGACCACCAAGCAAAACCAGTAGTCTCTTGATCGCGACCAGCTACAGCTAAAGTTCCATTAAAGAGCGTTTCCACGTGGTAGAACCTCCTCAGGGAATACAAGGTTTTCATGAGGCTGATCTTGAGCTGCCATCCAAGCACGAATACCTTCATTTAAAAGGTTGTTTTTAGTGTAGAATGTCTCAAATTCAGGGTCTTCTGCAGCACGAATTTCTTGAGATACAAAGTCGTAAGCTCTTAAATTCAGAGCTAATCCTACTACTCCAATTGCACTCATCCATAATCCAGTTACAGGGACAAATAACATAAAGAAGTGTAACCATCGTTTGTTAGAGAAAGCAACCCCAAAAATTTGTGACCAAAAACGATTTGCAGTTACCATAGAGTATGTTTCTTCAGATTGTGTTGGATTGAAAGCACGAAAAGTGTTTGCACCATCTCCATCTTCAAACAGAGTATTTTCAACAGTGGCACCATGAATCGCACATAATAATGCAGCACCTAATACTCCAGCAACTCCCATCATATGAAAAGGATTTAATGTCCAGCTATGGAAACCTTGAAAAAATAAAATAAAACGGAAAATAGCTGCTACACCAAAACTTGGTGCAAAAAACCATCCAGATTGACCTAATGGATAAATCAAAAATACAGAAACAAAAACTGCAATTGGACCAGAAAAAGCAATTGCATTATAAGGACGTAATTGAATTGATTTAGCTAGTTCAAATTGTCTCAACATGAAACCCATTAAACCAAAAGCACCATGGAAAGCTACAAAAGTCCATAATCCACCTAACTGACACCAACGAGTAAAGTCACCTTGTGCTTCTGGTCCCCATAATAATAATAAAGAATGAGCCATACTATTAGCAGGTGTAGATACAGCAGCAGTTAAGAAGTTACAACCTTCAAGATATGAACTTGCTAAACCATGTGTATACCAAGAAGTTACAAAAGTAGTACCTGTTAACCATCCTCCTAATGCAAAATAAGCACAAGGAAATAATAATAAACCAGACCAACCTACAAATACAAAACGATCTCTTCTCAGCCAATCATCCATACTATCAAACAACCCTTTTGGTTGTTTGGAAGGTTTTCCAATAGCTATAGTCATAATTAATCTCCAATGGAATTGTTTGAATCAATGTTAAGTACATTTGATTTACCGTGGCTTCTCTAGAAAATCATATATATATTCATATCAATATAATTCTTCTTTTATTAGTAAAAATCTAACGTAGCTAAAGTCAAAACATTTTGTATTATTAGTTAATACCTAAATGCAAATTGTCTTATCTTTTTTTACAAATTATATTTATATATATGATAACATAAAGATTTTGTTCACTTTACTTTGCTTCATTGAATACGGTTTTTTATAAACCGTGTAATTTATAGAAATATCAATTTCTATGTGTTTTTTGTAATGAAATTTTTTTAATATCACCTCTATGTTAGAAAACACTACTAACGTAGTAGTATTATTATAAATAATAAGCTATGACTATTGAATAGGTCAAGTAATCATAACTTGTTTTGATTTTTTTTAAGTAGTTTAATTCATTTATCTTGATTTTCATTGAAAATAGACATTAATCCATTTCAATTTCTTTTGAATACGAAAAAAAAGACTTCATTTTTTTTAGCAAAAATATTAAGCTATCATATAGCTATACATTTCTTTTATTTAGTAACTTCAATTTTTACTAAATAAAAAACAAAAGTAATATTTTACTATACAAAAAAAACACTTACTAGATAAGTGTCAAGTTCATTTTTAATACGCATTAAAATGTTTTTTGTTCAATTCAGTTTAAACCTCAACTGAATTATCATCATTAGTTTAGGTTTAACTACGACATTAATGTTTCGAATTTATACATAAATATCCACCATCTAGCTTAGTGATTTACAGATAAATCATTAGTATATTAATATTAATATCAAATTTAAAAACTGAGAAATAATTACCATATTTTTTTTAACCATTTTGAATCCTAAAACAGATACAATTTCAACATTTATTTTTGGAATTGTATCTGTTTAATATCTTATTCAATTGAAAATTGAATTAATAATCTGCTTTCTTTCAGATAAAAAGAAATCAAGAATTATTTCTTCTGTTATTTTTCTTAAATTGTCAAAATTATATTTTGTTCCTTCTCCAATTAATTGAAATGTATTAGTTTTGTTATCTTTTTTATTTAATTTTTTATTGAAATGATCTCGTAATAATTTTTTAAATGTTCTATTAAATCTTTCTGATACTTGATTTTGATTTCTTTTTGAATCTGCTGAACTAGGTTCTATTTCATTTACTTTTAAGCATTCTTTCCAATCTTCTGAGAGAAATATTCCTCCTGAATCTGTATGCACAAATCTTAGTTTTCTATTAGGCTTCACACTATTTTAACAAAGCTTCATGCAAAACATACGTTGCTTCAGATGCAGTATAATCATGATCTGAAACTCCATAATGCACGATTCTTCTAGAGGCTAAATCTAAAATAAAAAAGAAATAATATTGTTGTTTTATAGAAGTTTTATCATTTTCTCTATTAAATATTTATTCATATTAAAAAATTGAAGTTTTCATTCGTTGAAATTTTTTTTTAATTCTGGTTTCAAATCTTCAAGATTCCACAATAAAAAAAAATTTCCTAAAAAAATCATATATTGCACTTCAAGTTCCCAAATGTTAAAATATATTCAGAACAAAATCGATTCTTCTTTATTTTGTTCTATATCATCAAGAACATTTGAATTAATAATTCACTTATAGAAATGTTGAAAATGTTTTTATCCCCAAATTTTTTTTAATAAAAATGTATAGCTATAGTATGAATATTATCTGGATGTAACAAAAATTTAGCTTAATCAAATTAATATGAAGGAAAATTTAGTGTAAGAAAGTTGCAAAGTTATATTTCTCTGTAAAAGAGGTAAGAAAAATGGGTTTACCTTGGTATCGTGTACATACGGTTGTATTAAATGATCCTGGTCGTCTAATTGCTGTGCATTTAATGCATACTGCTCTTGTTTCTGGATGGGCAGGTTCGATGGCTTTATATGAATTAGCAGTTTTTGATCCTTCAGATCCACTACTTGATCCAATGTGGAGACAAGGTATGTTTGTAATTCCATTTATGACTCGTTTAGGAATCACCAAATCTTGGGGAGGATGGAGCATAACTGGAGATAGTGTTACAAACCCAGGTCTTTGGAGTTATGAAGGGGTAGCTGCAGTACATATCATCTTATCTGGATTGTTATTTTTAGCAGCAATTTGGCATTGGGTATATTGGGACCTTGAACTATTCCGTGATGAGCGTACAGGTAAGCCATCTTTAGATCTTCCTAAAATTTTTGGTATCCATCTTTTCTTATCTGGTGTACTATGTTTTGGATTTGGAGCATTTCATGTTACCGGATTTTTTGGCCCTGGAATTTGGGTATCAGATCCATATGGATTAACTGGACGAGTACAAGCTGTAGCACCATCTTGGGGGGCTGAAGGTTTTGACCCTTTTAATCCTGGAGGAATTGCATCACATCACATTGCAGCAGGAATTTTAGGAATTTTAGCAGGTTTATTTCACTTAAGTGTCCGCCCTCCTCAAAGATTATATAAAGCTTTACGTATGGGAAATGTGGAAACAGTATTATCTAGCAGTATCGCTGCAGTATTCTTTGCAGCATTTGTAGTAGCAGGGACTATGTGGTATGGTTGTGCTGCTACTCCTGTTGAATTATTTGGTCCTACTCGTTACCAATGGGATCAAGGGTATTTTCAACAAGAAATTGATCGACGCATTAAAACAAGTACTAATCAAGGTCTTAGTTTATCTGAAGCTTGGTCTAAAATACCAGAAAAACTAGCATTTTATGATTATATTGGTAATAATCCAGCTAAAGGTGGTTTATTCCGTGCAGGTGCTATGGACAATGGAGACGGAATTGCTGTAGGTTGGTTAGGACATGCTGTTTTTCAAGATAAAGAAGGGCGTGAACTTTTTGTTCGTCGTATGCCAACTTTCTTTGAAAGTTTTCCAGTAGTTTTAGTAGATGCAGAAGGTATTGTTAGAGCAGATGTTCCTTTCCGTAAAGCTGAATCTAAATATAGTGTTGAACAAGTAGGTGTAAATGTAGAATTTTATGGTGGTGAATTAGATGGAGTAAGTTTCACTGATCCAGCTACTGTTAAAAAATATGCTAGACGTGCTCAATTAGGTGAAATTTTTGAATTTGATCGCGCTACTTTAAAATCTGATGGGGTATTCCGTAGCAGCCCAAGAGGATGGTTTACTTTTGGACATACTTGCTTTGCTTTATTATTCTTTTTTGGACATATTTGGCATGGTGCTCGTACTCTATTTAGAGATGTATTTGCTGGAATTGATCCAGATCTTGGAGAACAAGTAGAATTTGGATTATTTCAAAAAATTGGTGATCCAACTACAAAAAAAAAAGCTATTTAGTACAATAAAGATTTTTTTTTGTATGTATTTTTAAACAACAGTACAAAAGCTATTTTTTATATTCCATCAAACATTTTATTTACTATATGGAAGCATTAGTTTATACATTTCTATTAGTAGGCACCTTAGGAATTATCTTTTTTGCTATATTTTTCAGAGAACCACCAAAAGTTCCGACCAAAAAATAAATTGATTTCGAATCATAAATTTTGAATTCAATGAGAAAAAGTATCTACATGAAGATTAATCTAAATATCTTGCAATCTCCTTTAAGGAGATTGCAAGATATTTAGATTAATCTTCATGTTCTTCAAAAGGATCACGTAGATCTTTTGCAGGTTCTCCAAAAGCTGTATAAAGTACATAACCAGTAAAGCTAACAAGTAAACAAGATAAAAATATTGTAACTAGTACTGCAGTTTCCATTTGAAGGTATTCCTCCTAAAAAAAATTGACTATATACATAATAGTACAGAAAGTTAATAAACCACAACTAAGTAACAATCAGATTTATGGCTACAAAAATTAATGATGATCTTTTAAATACACCAGGTAGAAAAACTAGTGTTGGAGATATTTTAAAACCATTAAACTCAGAATACGGCAAAGTAGCCCCTGGATGGGGAACAACAGTTCTAATGGGTGTTTTTATGGGACTTTTTGCAATATTTTTAGTTATTATTCTGGAAATATATAATGCATCTGTTTTATTAGATGGAGTTCCTGTTAGTTGGAATAATTGAAATTAAATTACTAAACTAAAAAGAAATTCAAATTTTCACTTTTAACAAAAAGAATCTTCAATATTTTTTGTTATGTGACGTATATACGTCACATAACAAAAATATGAATCTATAAAAATACATATATTTAATAGGAAAATTTGAATCAAAACTAGTATAATATACAAAATAATATTTTTTATTACAAAATCAATTTTGTAAAATCAATATAAGGATTTTTTTACTTGTAAATAAACACAATAGAATATAACAAAATTTTACTTATTAAAAATAAATTATAAAAAGGAGCTCATTATTATAATGATGATATATGATGTAACACCAAACGTGAATAAAATCTTGCATATCAAGCTTATAAATAAATTTAAAATAATCTTAATTGGAACTTTATATTATGGCATATTTATATTAGCTTTACCAATATTAGCTCTTTTATATAAAACTAAACAACAATCATGGCTTCGTATTATTGAAATATTTAAAGAACCCATTGTTTTATCTACATATAAAATAACTTTTATTACTGCTTTGATAGCAGCATTTATTAATGGACTAATAGGAATAATACTTGCTTGGGTTTTAACCAGATATAAATTTTATGGAAAAAAAATATTAGATGTTGCAATAGATTTACCTTTTGCCTTACCTACATCAGTAGGTGGCCTGACACTCATGAATATATATAGTGATCAAGGATGGTTAGGACCATTTTGTTCTTATTTTGGAATTCAAATTGTTTTTAACCGATTAGGTGTATTAATTGCTATGATATTTGTATCTATCCCTTTTGTTGTACGTACTATACAACCTATTTTAGAAAATATGGAAGAAGAATTAGAAGAAGCTGCACTTTGTATAGGCGCTTCTTCTTGGACTACATTTTGGGAAATTTTTTTTCCACCTTTAATACCATCATTAATTACTGGAACAGCATTAGGATTTTCAAGAGCAATTGGAGAATATGGTTCAATTATACTAATCGCTTCTAATATACCTACAAAAGACTTAGTTATATCAGTTTTAATTTCTCAAAAACTAGAACAATATGATTATCAAAGTGCTACAATTATTGCTACTGGAACACTAACAGTTGCTTTTGGAATATTATTAATAATTAATAGCATTCAATTATGGTATCAAAATATAACTAAATAAAAAATTATTTAGTTATATTTTGGATTTTTACTTTGTTGAATAAAAATCCAAAATATACAATTAAATTTTTTCCCCATTTACAAAAATACCATCAATAGTAAAACGTGCCAAAGACTGTCTATAACCTTGTAAACGTCTTGTCTTTTTTTTAGGACGCATTTTGTAAATCAAAATTTTTTTATTACGACGTAGATGTAAAATACGCCCTTTAACGACTACATTTTTCAACCAAGGTGTTCCTATCAGTTGTAAAGACTTACTATGAACAAGTAATACACGAGATAAAAAAAATTTAGTATTTTTTGTTTTTAAAATAGACATTGAAGGAGAAAAATGACGAATATCATAAAAACGACCTGGTTCAACTTGAAGTTGTTCTCCTCCAGTTTCAATAACTGCATATGTATTCATATTTTTATTAAATTATAATTTTTTTTTAAAGTACTTGTAAGAATAATCGATTAAATAAATTTATGTCAAATTAATAAACTCAAATTTGAAAGTTTTAAATCTAAATTTTTAATATACTTAAAACTTTTTGGTATCTGTTCTCTAATAGAGATTAGTATAAAAATATAGTAATCTTAAAATATTAACTAAATCGAATTTATTAGTCAATTTAGTCAATATGATCATATTCAATATGATAATATCTAAATGCAATTTACATTTTGCTTATTATAGTATAATCAATTATCTAAATATACTTCTATCTCTATTTTTTTATGAAATTAAATCAATACGCTTGGATAATTCCTATATTACCAGCTTTAGCTGCAACCTTTGTAGGAATCGGACTTTTATCATTCCGTAATGCAAATCGAAACTTACGTTCATTATATGCAATTTTAAGTATTACTATGTTAGTGATAGCTATGATATTAGCTTTCGGAATCTGTTTAGAACAAAATATCAGAAATGAATCTACTGTTTATATATGGCCTTGGATAATAACAAATTTATTTACTTTAGAAATCGGTTATTTGATTGATCCATTAAGTAGCATTATGTTGTTGTTAGTAACAACAGTAGGAATATTAGTCATGATTTACTCTCATGGCTATATGTCACATGATCAAGGATATATTCGATTTTTTGGATATCTTAGTTTATTTACAGCATCAATGTTGGGCTTAGTTATAAGTCCTAACTTAATACAAATATACATTTTTTGGGAATTAGTAGGTATGTGTTCTTATTTACTTGTTGGGTTTTGGTTTACAAGACCAAGTGCAGCTGAAGCTGCTCAACAAGCGTTTATTACAAATAGAATAGGAGATTTTGGTTTATTATTAGGAATTTTAGGGTTATATATAAGTACTGGTAGTTTTGATTTTACTGTAATTGCTGACAAACTACATAATTTAATTCTAGAAAATAATATTAATATCCCATTAATTAGTATCATTCTCATATTATTTTTTCTGGGACCAATAGCAAAATCTGCACAATTTCCTTTACATATCTGGTTACCTAATGCTATGGAAGGCCCAACACCTATTTCTGCACTTATACATGCTGCTACTATGGTAGCAGCAGGAATTTTTTTGGTAGCTAGAATGATTCCAGTATTTCAAGAAGTTCCTTTTATTATGGATATTATAGCTTTTATAGGAGGTTCTACAGCTTTTTTAGGAGCTACCATCGCTATTGCTCAAAAAGATTTAAAAAAAGGATTAGCATATTCTACCATGTCTCAATTAGGATATATGATGTTAGCACTAGGGATAGGTTCATATAAAGCAGGAATTTTTCATTTAATTACTCATGCATACTCAAAAGCATTATTATTTTTAGGTTCTGGATCAGTGATTCATGCTATGGAACCTGTAGTTGGTTTTAATCCTAATAAAACCCAAGACATGGGTTATATGGGAGGATTGAGAAAATATATGCCTATTACTGCTAATACATTTTTACTTGGAACTTTATCACTTTGTGGAATTCCTCCTTTTGCATGTTTTTGGTCTAAAGATGAAATTTTGGCTGATGCATGGAATAAATTTCCTATTTTAGGATGGGTAGCGTGGATTACAGCTGGATTAACTGCTTTTTATATGTTTCGTATGTATTTACTTACTTTTGAAGGCAATTTTAGAGGAAATGTATCTTTAAATCAATCAGAAAATATTGACTTGAACATTCTTAATATAGAGAAGAAATATCCGCATGAATCTGTATTAAGTATGACTTTGCCATTAATTATTTTATCTATTCCAACTATATTTGTTGGACTATTAGGTGCACCTATTCCTAATGGTATTCCTGGTTCTGATTGGTTATCTTTATACTTTCATATCTCTCTTTCTCATACATCTGAAATGGAGAATCATTGGATAGAATTTATTTTGGAATCTATACCTTCTGTAACTATAGGAAGTATTGGTGCTTTAATTGCATGGTATATTTATGGACCTCATGCTACATTTAGTAGAAATTTAAGTATTGAGATGGACCCAATACCATCATATCCATGGAGTATAATTGTGAATTTTATTTATTCTTGGTCAACTAATAAAGCTTATATAGATCTACTATATGAAAAAATATTTGTTTACAATACACGAAATATTGGAAAATTTATTTCTTTAATAGATCAATGGATAATTGATGGAATGGTAAACTCTGTCGGATTATTAACTTTATTTAGTGGAGAAAGTAGTAAATATACAGAAGGAGGAAAAACTATATCTTATATATTTGGAATTGTTTTAGTTATCATTACTTTACCAATAGGACTTTTATTAATGCGCTTAATAAATATATAATTAGTATTGATTTAGATAAATTTAAGAAAAAAATCTTATTTCTATATTAGATGAGTTAAATATTAAATAATCCACTAAACAATAAATCATTGTTTTTATAAAAACGATAGAAAGTAATAACGAAAAATTTTACGACTTCATTATAATGAAGTCGTAAAAAAAATGAATTGTTTTGAAAAAAAAAATCAATACAATATCTCTTTAATAAGATCAATAATCATCATATATAAATGACGAAAAGTATTTTCGCTTAAAAGAAGTACCATAGAAATATAAAAAAAAAATGATACTTTATATTAAGTGTATGAAATATCAATTTATGTTGATATTCAAAGAACTTTTTTTGTCATATCAACATTTGATTAAAAAAAATGTAATATCGTTTTATGATATTTTTGAAAAGCATCCATGGCTGAGTGGTAAAAGCACCCAACTCATAATTGGAGAAATCGCGGGTTCGATTCCTGCTGGATGCAATTTTTTTTCAAATATAAGAACAAAAAAATCAATTATTTCAATAATTAGACTGTTGAATACTTAACTAAATCTATATATATAAACAAAAAAAAACTAGTATTTCTTTGTTTATATCTTAAATATATAGACCTTTATAAATATAAAAAAAAATTTATATTCAAAAAAAATAGTTTAGTATGGATAAAATTAAATATCGTCCTATAGGGATGAAAACGATTAGTCTTTTAGAAAAAAGACAATATACTTTCGATGTAGATATTAAAGCCACAAAAACTCAAGTGAAAAATTGGATAGAAAACTTCTTTAACGTTAAAATAATAGGAATGAATAGTTATCGTCCACCAAAAAAAAAAAAACGTATTGGATATATTACAGGATACCCGGTAAGATATAAAAGAATGATTGTTACTTTAAAAAGTGGTGACTCTATTCCATTATCTTAAATATGCGTTATACAAAATATCTTTACTAAAAATAATATTTTTATGGGAATTCGTTCATATAGAGCTTACACACCAGGAACCAGAAATAGATCTGTATCAGAATTTAAAGACATTAATGTATCTCATCCCGAAAAAAGTCTAACTTCAAAAATTTCAAAAAATCAAGGAAGAAATAATCGAGGAATCATTACTAGTCGTCATAGAGGTGGTGGTCATAAAAGATTATATCGTAGTATAGATTTTAAAAGAGATAAACTACATATAAATGGTATAATTAAAACTATTGAATATGATCCTAATAGAAATGCAAGAATTTCTTTAGTTTATTATAATGATGGAGAAAAAAGATATATTTTATATCCACGTGGAGTTAATATTGGACATAAAATTATATCTGGACCAGATGCTCCTATTACAATAGGTAATACTTTACCTCTGAGTGCGGTTTGAATTATTCATTTACATAGTTGGCAACTAACCAACCTAATTAGCAGTAAACTTAGCAGATTCATCACTAAAAAATTTTGATAATAAAAGAGATACCAATAATTGGTATAGTAAATTGTTAACAAATTTTACTAAAAGCTAGTGATAAAAAATAGTATAATTATAAGAATCAGATAATATGGTAACAATGAATAATGAAAGTAAACATTATATAGATATTGATTTTTCTCAATAAATTCTTTTTTTCTTATAGTCCGATTTGATGGTCAGAGGCAAATACGGAACTGCATTTATGAAAAACAATGATAATGTTGAAACATGTCCTAAATTATCAAATAAGTTATTTTGTAAATTAATAAAGTCATTCATGCTGTATAGTAAATACACAAATATTTATTCAAATGAGAGGGATTAAAACTCAGGATATAATACAAAATAATTTGATAAAAATTATTACATATCTAGAAAGCTGTATGCTATGAAAATAGCTTGTACAGTTTGGGATGAGATGTAAATATAAAAATAAAATATACACATCTACTTCAACCAATATTCCTTTAGGTACTAGTGTCCATAACATAGAATTCCAACCTAAACAAGGAGGCCAAATAGCTAGAGCAGCTGGAACTGTTGCGCAAGTAATAGCTAAAGCAGGAAATTTTGCAACTTTAAGATTACCTTCTGGAGAAGTGCGGTTAGTTCCTCAAAAATGTTTCGCAACTATTGGACAAATAGGTAACATTGATGCTAATAATCGAAAATTAGGAAAAGCAGGAGCTAAAAGATGGTTAGGAAGAAAACCAAAAGTAAGAGGTGTAGTCATGAATGCAGCTGACCATCCTCATGGTGGTGGAGAAGGACGTGCACCTATTGGACGTAAAAGACCATTAACTCCTTGGGGAAGACCTACATTAGGTAAAAGAAGTAGATCTCATAAAAAATATAGTGAAACTTTGATTTTACGTCGTCGTAAAAATGCATAATGCAATTCTAATTGCAAACTGACACCAAATAAACGTCTATTTAAATAAAAAAATTAGATTTTAAAATTGAGCAATGACACGTTCACTAAAAAAAGGTCCTTTTGTTGCAGATCATTTGCTTAAAAAGATTGAAAACCTTAACTCTCAAGGAGAAAAAAGAGTAATTGTAAGTTGGTCACGTGGATCAACAATTGTGCCTGCTATGATTGGACACACTATTGCTATACATAATGGGAAAGAACATCTGCCTATATTTGTTACTGATTTAATGGTAGGACATAAGTTAGGAGAATTTGCTCCAACTCGAACTTTCCGAGGACATGCTAAAAGTGATAAAAAATCTAGAAGATGAATATTTAAATTATAAATTATGAGTCAGAATATTAATTCAAAATTGCAAATACGAGCTTTAGGAAAAAAAATCCGTATGTCACCTCACAAAGTGAGAAAAGTAATAGATCAAATTCGAGGTAAAACGTATGAAGAATCCTTAATTTTATTAAATTTTATGCCTTATAGGGCTTGTGAACCAATCTTAAAAGTAGTTTCTTCTGCAGCTGCTAATGCCAATCATAATTTTGGTTTACAAAAAAGTAACTTATATATATATGAAGCAAAAGTAGATCAAGGCCCAATCTTAAAACGATTTCGTCCAAGAGCGCAAGGACGGGGATTTCCAATTCATAAACCAACTTGTTATATTACTATTATAATGACAAATCGTGTTTAAAAAAACTTATAACATTCATAATTGAAAATTAGCTAATAAGCTATAATAATATATGGGACAAAAAATTCATCCACTTGGTTTTCGTTTAGGTTATACTCAAGAACATTTATCAAATTGGTTTGCACGGCCTAGCCGTTATTTCGATTTTCTTGAAGAAGATCACAAGATACGAAATTCAATTAAAGAATATATATATAAATGTGTTCGCAATTCTTCAAATTATGGAGGAATTGCCCGTGTTACAATTAAACGTAATATTGATTTAGTAGAAGTCAATATTCATACAGGATTTCCTGCTTTATTAATAGAAGGAAGAGACAAAGGCTTATTTTTGTTAAAAGAGAATATAGTAAAAAATATTAGTAAAGACAGAAAACTAAGAATTAGTTTATCTGAAATAGATAAATACTATGGAGAAGCTAATATTCTTGCAGAATATATTGCTTTACAACTTGAAAATCGAGTTGCTTTTAGAAGAACAATGAAAACAGCAATTCAATTAGCTATAAAACAAGCAAAAGTAAAAGGTATTAAAATACAAATTACGGGTCGATTAAATGGAGCTGAAATTGCTCGCACTGAATGGGCACGTGAAGGTAGAGTACCTTTACAAACTTTAAGAGCACACATTGATTATTGTCATTATCCAGCTCAAACTACTTATGGTGTGTTAGGTATTAAAGTGTGGATTTTTAAAGGATAAAATTAAATTTTTTCAGTTTTTCATCAATATACAAAAAATCCACTTTTTATAAATTATTGTTAATTATTTTTATTATTCAACCTTGATTATTAAATTAATATGCTTAGTGTGCGACTCGTTTTATGAATCTAAATTTTTAATAAAAATCTAGATTCTCAATTCACTTTTATATATTCAAAAGTGAAATATTTGATTTCTTTAGAATCATTAATATATATTATTCTCTATAACTAAAATATATGGTTATAATGCGAGAACAAATTGTTAGTAGATTTTCAATATATATTAATATACGCATGGTGATTGATAAATAACTTAATATAATTATAAACAGCATTAATGTGAATATACTTTGACAAAAAATATCTTTTTTTATATCAAATTTTCATGAAGTCTAAATATTTTTTTACTAAGAATAAGATAATCCAAATATACTGACTTTGCTGGAGATAATAAAGACCTAAACGTAGAAACTATAAGACATCAAAACGATGTAATCTAAATATAAATAAAAAAATTTTCATTTTATTTAGATAGGATAGTGAATGAAGCCTTAAAATTATATATTTTAATCAATTTATTTTTGAAGAAATTGAGACTTCATTTAAAATAAGTTTATTCAATGAGCTCACATTCACATATAAATTGAAACATAAATCATTTTTTCTTAATTATTTGCAAACCTTAAATATCTATTAGTTAAAATGAATTGAATATTAATTATTTATAAGGAGCTGGATGAATAGAAATATTCATGTCCAGTTTTGAAGTAGAGATAAATGACACATATCTACTATAACCCTAGAAGAGTAAAATTTCGTAAACAACATAGAGGAAGAATGAAAGGTATTTCTAGCCGAGGTAATAAAATTACTTTTGGAAGATTTGCCCTACAAGCCATAGAACCATCGTGGATTACCTCTAGACAAATTGAAGCAGGACGTCGTGCTATAACAAGATATGCACGACGTGGAGGAAAACTATGGATCAAAATTTTTCCAGATAAACCTATTACCATGCGTCCAGCAGAAACACGTATGGGCTCTGGAAAAGGTGCTCCAGAATATTGGGTTGCAGTGGTTAAACCGGGAAGAATTTTATATGAAATGAGTGGTGTTTCAGAAACAGTAGCTCGAGCAGCTATGAGAATAGCTGCATATAAGATGCCAATAAAGACTAAATTTATTGTATCTACAAATGTGAAAGTTCTTTAGTCTTCAAAACTTTTTTTATTTTTTTTTCAAAAATAATTATTTCTATAATGCTCTCTCCAAACGAGAGAGCATTATGTCTATTATTAATATGATTTTTTAAAATCAGTTTTGAAGTAATTTATTGAATGATATTATTCATAATATATTAATATAAATCTTATTTAAAATAACTTATGATTCAACCTCAATCATATCTTAATGTTGCAGATAACAGTGGAGCTCGTAAATTAATGTGTATACGTGTATTAGGATCTAGTAATCGTAAATATGGCAATATTGGTGACACAATTATTGCTGTAGTCAAAGAAGCTGTTCCCAATATGCCTCTTAAACGATCAGAAGTAGTGAAAGCAGTGATAGTCCGTACCCGTAAAGGCATTAAACGTGATAATGGAATTATTTTACGTTTTGATGATAATGCAGCAGTTGTAATTAATACTGAAGGTAATCCACGTGGAACACGTGTATTTGGCCCAGTAGCTCGTGAATTAAGAGAATTCAATTTTACAAAAATTGTATCCTTAGCTCCTGAAGTTTTATAAAGACATCGTTTTGCAAAATCCATTTTTATTAAAATTGCAAATGGATTAATAAAAAATATTAACCAATATGTTTTTTGGTTTTTATACTAAAAAAAAGTACATTGTTTTAGCTTGAATGTAACAATTTATAAAATATAAATATAGATATTTTTATTTTTAATAATACCTTAATTGATAACAATTCAAAAAAAATTTTGTACTTAATGAAACTCTCATAATTTATAAGGATAAAATATTAAAATAATTTGTTTTATAAGGAGACAATATGAGTCATGATCTAATATCTAATATGATTACCTCTATACGTAATGCCATTATTTGTAATAATAAAACTGTAGATATTCCTGCTACAACTGCTACACGTAGCATAGCAAAAATTCTTTTACAAGAAGGATTTATAGATGGTCTCAGAGAAAGACAAGAAAATAAAAGACGTTTTTTATTATTAACACTTCGTTATGGACGGAAAAATAAAAATACTATACTAAGTACTAATTTGAGACGTATTAGTAAACCTGGATTAAGAATATATTCAAACCATCAAGATATTCCTAAAGTATTAGGTGGGATGGGAATTGTAATTCTTTCTACTTCTCAAGGAATTATGGTAGATAGAGAAGCAAGACAAAAAAAAATTGGAGGAGAAATTATATGTTATGTATCTTAACATTAATTTTACTGTATGCTTTTTATCCAAATAGTAATTTGTTTGGTTTTCAATTTATATTCAAAATATACAAGGGGAATGCATGAAAAAACAGAACCTTGTAGAAATGGAAGGAGTTATTACTGAATCTCTCCCAAATGCTATGTTCCGAGTATACTTAGATAACGGATGTCATGTATTAGCACATATATCTGGAAAAATAAGAAGAAACTATATACGTATTCTAATTGGCGATCGAGTCAAAGTAGAATTAAGCCCATATGATTTAAGTAAAGGGAGAATTACTTATAGATTACGTAATCAATCTGTAAATAACTCAATTGATCTTTTAAAAGGATAAACAAAAATCCAAACAAACCTTGCTTTTCAAATGAAAATTTGCAATTTTGATTTTGATTTTTGTTAAAAATTAGTTATATTAACAATATAAATTTATATATGGAGAAAAAAATGAAAGTAAGAGCATCAGTAAAAAAAATATGTGATCATTGTAGATTAATTCGTAGAAGAGGTAAAGTAATGGTGGTATGTTTAAATCCTAAACATAAACAACGTCAAGGATAACAACTGAATTTGCAATAAAAAAATTAATTAAATATAAAAATTAGATGTATTTTCTAAAATTCAATATACACCAAGAGTGTTTAATGTAATTAATATCATATATTATGGCTAAAATAATCAATAAAAATGTTTTACGCAAAGTCAAAAAAAAAACACCTAAAGCGATAATTCATGTACAAGCCAGTTTTAACAATACTATTGTTACTGTAACAGATATACAAGGACAAGTTATATCTGCAGCTTCTGCTGGAGCTTGTGGTTTTAAAGGAGCAAAAAAAAATACGCCTTTTGCTGCTCAAACAGCAGCAGAAAAAGCAATACGTCTTTTAGTAGATCAAGGTTTAAAACAAGCAGAAGTTATGATTAGTGGTCCCGGTAGAGGAAGAGATACTGCTTTACGTGTTATTAGAAATAGTGGGATAATATTGAATTTAGTGCGAGATGTAACTCCCTTACCTCATAATGGATGTAGACGTCCAAAAACACGTCGTATATAACAAGGAGAGAATATGAATCAATATACAATTAATCTATGCAAATCTTATCCAGTATGGAAAATAGGAAATAAAATTAATCCAATTTCAAATGAATGCTTAGATTATATGTTGTTTATTGCTTCTCCTTTGTTAATAGGACAAGCTACTACAGTAGGAGTAGCTATGCGAAGAACGTTATTAGAAAGTATAGAAGGTATAGCAATTACAGCTGCACAAATAAATGGTGTAATTCACGAATATTCTATCTTAGAAGGTGTAGAAGAATCTATTCATGATATTCTTTTAAATTTGAAACATGTAGTTATTAAATCTGATATTCATGATGAATATCCTTTGAAAAAATGTATTATTCATGTAAAAGGCCCTAGAAAAATCACTGCTAAAGATATTCAAACACCCGATAATATTATTATTTGTAATCCAAATTATCATATTGCTACTATTACTAAGCCTATTTCACTTCACATGCAATTAGTGATAAATAAAGGAAAAGGTTTTGTTATTCACAATGAAAATTCGCTTGAAAAAGGATATTTTCCAGTTGATGCTATCTTTAATCCTATTCAGAATGTTAATTTTAGTGTCCATACTTTAGAAAATAAACAAGAAGCTTTGATCTTAGAAATTTGGACAGATAAATCTATTTCTGCTATAGATGCTTTAAAAAAAGCATCTGAAAACTTAGTCCACCTTTTTTTACCTCCTTTTGCATTAACAGAATATAAATATACAGATAATACAATACCTTCTAATGAAGATACTAATTTGTTCTTTCAAGAAAATTTAGAATTCAATTCTATTAATTCTTTACCACAAAAAAATACCTTTGATAAATTTACATCAAATGAATATTCTCAAATACCAATTGAACTTCTAGAACTTTCTACAAGACCTTTTAAATGTTTAAAAAATGCTAATATAGATACTATTCAAGATTTATTACAAGTAAGTCAACAAGATTTATTAAAAATACCGAATATGGGTCCTAGTTCTGTAAAGCAAATTTTAGAAACATTAGATAAACGATTTGGCATTCATTTAGAATAGTATATAATTTTTCACTTTAAGTAGATGTATAATCATTTTGTCTAGTACTTAAGTACTAGACAAAATGATTATACATCTACTTAAAGTGAAAAATTATTTTTTGAATTAAAAAAGTCCTAGAGTTAAAGATTTATCAATAGGAAGAGCAGCACCAATACCTAACCATATAGCCACAACTGTACCAAATAAAAATACAGTTGTAGCTACAGGACGACGAAACGGATTTTGAAACTTATTGACATTTTCTAGAAAAGGTACAGTCAATAAACCAGCAGGTACAGCAGCCATTAATAAAACTCCTAAAAGTTTATTAGGAACAGTACGTAAAATTTGAAAAACAGGAAAAAAATACCATTCAGGTAAAATCTCTAAAGGAGTTGCAAAAGGATTTGCAGGTTCGCCTATCATTGATGGTTCAAGAACTGCTAATCCTACATTGCATGCAATAGTACCAAAAATTACTACTGGAAAAATATACAAAAGATCATTAGGCCATGCTGGTTCGCCATAATAGTTATGTCCCATACCTTTAGCTAATTTAGCTCTTAATACAGGATCTGTCAAATTAGGTTTTTTAGTTATTGAGATAGAAAATAATAAACACCTTATTTCCCCTCTGAGAACTGATCATGAAATGATTTTTTTCAATCAGCTCAAGTAATTGATTTGACATAAAACCTATGACATAAGTTTATATATTGTTATCAATAACATATAATAATCCTTGTTATTACTTTTTAGCCAGATCAGTTTATATTAATAATATTTTAAATGAACAACGTTGTGGCTTATCTTCATTTGATACGTTCATCCAAAATTTTTTTTTATTGGAATATTTTTTATTAAAACCAATTTGTTAATGATTCATTAATACGTTTTCTTATAGGTTGTGATAAATAATATTGTGGTGGTATTTTTTTTAATAAAATAAAAGGGAATCAAATTATTTTATAACCACTCATTTTTTTTATTGAAACAAATTTAACAAAAATGAAATTTCATCAACCATAGAAATCAAGACTCTATTAATTAGAAAAAATCCAAGCTTTATATTCATATATAATTATAATATATTGGATTAGAGTTAATTATTTTATTAAAAATAAATAGCAGCTATAAATTGAATATCTGCAGAATGAAACATTTTTCAAATCACACACTCCCATAATATAAACTCCTTTATAATAATAAAATTTATTATATAATAATAATATAATAAATTTGAATAAATTTAACAATATATCAAAATATCCACGCAAGATAATAATAATTTTTGAAAATTTCATACATGGCATTAAGTCCCAATATTGAGTGTTCTTCAATATTTTTAATAGTATATAATTGATACCTTTATGAAGGTCACTTATAAGAATTAAAGAGGTCCAGAAATTCCTTGTTTTCTAATCATTAAAAAATGCATTAACATAAATACAGCTGTCAATAACGGTAAAACAAATGTATGTAAACTATAAAAACGAGTTAATGTAGATTGACCAACACTTACACTTCCACGCAGTAATTCTACTACAGGACCTCCAATAACTGGAATCGCTTCAGGCACACCAGTTACAATTTTGACTGCCCAGTAACCTATTTGATCCCAAGGTAAAGAATAACCAGTTACTCCAAATGATACAGTTAATACTCCTAAAATAACACCAGTTACCCATGTTAACTCACGAGGTTTTTTAAAACCTCCAGTTAAATATACACGAAATACATGTAAAATCATCATTAAAACCATCATACTTGCTGACCATCTATGTATAGATCTAATTAACCAGCCAAAATTCACATCAGTCATAATGTATTGTACTGAAGCAAAAGCTTCAGCTACAGTAGGACGATAATAAAAAGTCATTGCAAAACCTGTTGCTACTTGAATTAAAAAACAAGTTAAAGTAATTCCTCCTAAACAATAAAAAATATTTACGTGAGGTGGAACATATTTACTAGTAACATCATCAGCAATAGATTGAATTTCTAAACGTTCTTCAAACCAATCATAAATTTTATTGAGATAGGTCAATATTTTCTTAATATGTCCCCCTCTCAGAACCGAACATGAAATGTTTATTTCATACGGCTCAAGCAAGAAATAACAAATATCAAATAAAAATTCATCCTTTGTTAATAGAATTTACCTAAATGTTATTATTTTTTACTTTAAATTCAAGTGAACTTTTCATTTTATACAAAAAAATCAGTTTTTTGAATTATCTTATTTTTTTTCTTAATTTTATATTTTTTCTCAGTTTATTTACATACCAAATTATCACATTAGGTTTCTAATCTGTTTTATTGCAATATTGTTTTAAACAAGTTGTGAATGGGTTTCAAACTTGAATTCCAAAATATTTCATATAGATACTTTGAATTACAAATTTCTTAAAAGAAATTATTTTTTCTTGATTTTTTATATACTAATCCAAAATATTTGAATATTTTTTTTAAAAAAATTTTGTAGATTTAGAGCAATTAACCATAGTGAATATATTTATTAAATTGATTTTTTTATCTAAAAAATCAATTTAACTATTATTTACGCTTTAAAGTACTTAATGTGATTAAAAATCATTTTTGTTATTACAAAAATGTATTAAGTAATAAAGTAAATTAACATTTTTAACAAAAAACGATGCAAATTCATATTGTGTAAGTAAATTTTACAGATCGCACACCCATATTCAAAATAACTCCAATTGCTTTCAATTGAATTCACGATTGAACTCCCTTAAACAATTTTTATAAAATGCTTAATTATTGATTTAAACAAGATCAACAAAATATTCATAATATTTAATTGAACAATTTTTCATAATTATTTTTTTTCAAAAAAGGTTTCACAAAGTATTTAAATACTTTATGAAACCTTTTTTGAAAAATTGACATTAATCTTTGATATTATAGAGTATCAATAGTGTCAAATTCAAATTTAATTTCTTTCCATACTTCACATGCAGCTGCTAGTTCAGGACTCCATTTACCAGCTTCGCGAATTACTTCATTTCCTTCACGAGCAAGATCACGACCTTCATTACGAGCTTGTACACAAGCTTCTAGAGCTACACGGTTAGCCACCGCACCAGGTGCATTACCCCATGGGTGTCCAAGAGTTCCACCACCAAATTGAAGAACCGAATCATCACCAAAGATCTCAGTCAATGCAGGCATATGCCAAACGTGAATTCCACCAGAAGCTACTGGTAATACACCAGGCAATGATACCCAATCTTGAGTGAAGTAAATACCACGGCTACGATCTTTTTCAATGTAATCATCACGAAGAAGATCTACAAATCCAAGAGTTACTTGACGTTCACCTTCAAGTTTACCTACAACAGTACCAGAGTGAATATGGTCTCCACCAGATAAGCGTAAAGCTTTAGCTAAAACACGGAAATGGATACCATGATTTTTCTGTCTATCAATAACTGCGTGCATAGCACGGTGAATATGTAAAAGAAGACCATTGTCACGGCAATAATGAGATAAGCTTGTATTAGCTGTAAAACCACCTGTTAAATAGTCATGCATAATAATTGGTACACCTAATTCTTTAGCGTATTCTGCTCTTTTAATCATTTCTTCAGAAGTACCAGCAGTAGCATTCAAATAATGTCCTTTAATTTCTCCAGTTTCTGCTTGTGCTTTATAAATAGCTTCTGCTACAAATAAGAAACGATCTCTCCAACGCATGAATGGTTGTGAATTTACATTTTCATCGTCTTTAGTAAAGTCCAAACCTCCACGAAGACATTCATAAACAGCTCTACCATAGTTTTTAGCAGATAAACCTAGTTTAGGTTTAATAGTACAACCTAATAAAGGACGACCATACTTATTTAATTTATCTCTTTCTACTTGAATTCCATGAGGAGGACCTTGAAAAGTTTTAGAATACGCAGGAGGAATACGTAAATCTTCCAAACGTAAAGCACGAAGTGCTTTGAAACCAAATACATTACCTACGATAGAAGTAAATAAGTTTGTAACAGAACCTTCTTCAAATAAATCTAAAGGATAAGCCACATAAGCGATATATTGATTTTCTTCTCCTGCAACAGGTTCAATATCATAGCATCTTCCTTTGTAACGATCTAAACTGGTAAGTCCATCTGTCCATACAGTAGTCCAAGTACCAGTAGAAGATTCTGCTGCTACAGCAGCACCTGCTTCTTCTGGTGGTACTCCAGGTTGAGGAGTCATACGGAATGCAGCTAAAATATCAGTTTCTTTTACTTCATATTCAGGAGTGTAATAAGTCAATCTATAATCTTTTACCCCTGCTTTAAATCCAGCACCTGCTTTAGTTTCAGTCTGTGGTGACATAATTTATTTTCTCCATAAAAATCTAATGACAACTCTTGCAAGCACAAAATCTGCTCGACATCTGGATTGATTTATTCATGTTTTGTTTAAAACATGAATTCCAATTTGAAATGACAAAATGGTTTAAAATATAGTTAAATGAAGTATTAATTATCTATGAAACTAGGATAGTTTCTCTATTTTTTTTATTTTCATTTTTGAATTTATTTATGTAATATTAATACACACTAACTCAATCTCCTTTCTGAATTATAATTTATTTTTTTATAAAATGCAAGTAATGTTTCGTATCTTTTAAACAATTGTGTATTTTTTTTTACTTTTTTATTTTATTATATTCTTACATTTTCATTTTATTTTTTTTTAAGACTTAAAAAAAAATATATCAATACTTATTAACTAATAATTTGATTATGGTCCATTAAGCACCTAAAATACATGTCATAATTAGATTGAACGTCTGTCTGGATAGATACTGTATTATAGTTGTTCTATTTTAAAAATAAAAAAAGTCTTTGCAGTTTTATTCATTAATAATGGCAGACCTCTTCTAGTTCGTGAAGAGAGGAGAATTTCAATGGCTATTCGTTCATCAGAACCAGAAGTCAAAATTTTAGTAGATATTGATCCTGTAAAAACTTCATTTGAAAAATGGGCTAAACCAGGACATTTTTCACGTGCATTAGCAAAAGGTCCAAGTACTACTACTTGGATTTGGAATTTACATGCTGATGCTCATGATTTTGACAGTCATACTTCTGACTTAGAAGAAATTTCTAGAAAAGTATTCAGTGCTCATTTTGGTCAATTAGCGGTCATTTTTATTTGGTTAAGTGGAATGTACTTTCATGGCGCTCGTTTTTCTAATTATGAAGCGTGGTTAAGTGATCCTACACATATTAAACCAAGTGCTCAAGTTGTATGGCCGATTGTGGGACAAGAAATTTTGAATGGAGATGTAGGAGGAGGATTCCAAGGAATCCAAATTACTTCTGGCTTCTTCCAAATTTGGCGTGGTGCTGGAGTAACTACTGAATTACAATTGTATGCTACTGCTATTGGTGGTTTAGTTATGGCAGCATTAATGTTAATTGCTGGATGGTTTCATTATCATAAAGCTGCACCTAAATTAGCTTGGTTTCAAGATGCAGAATCAATGTTGAACCACCATTTAGGTGGTTTATTAGGCCTAGGGTCATTAGCTTGGGCAGGACATCAAGTGCATGTATCTTTACCAATTAACCAATTATTAGATGCTGGCGTAGATCCTAAAGAAATTCCATTACCTCATGAGTTTATATTAAATAGAGACTTATTAGCTCAATTGTATCCAAGTTTTTCAAAAGGATTAACTCCTTTTTTCACTTTGAATTGGTCAGAATATTCAGATTTTTTGACTTTTCGTGGAGGATTAAACCCTGTAACAGGAGGTCTTTGGTTAACAGATACAATACATCACCATTTAGCAATTGCAGTTTTGTTTTTAGTTGCTGGGCATATGTATAGAACTAATTGGGGAATTGGACATAGTATGAAGACAATCTTGGAAGCTCATAAAGGACCTTTTACTGGTGAAGGGCATACAGGACTTTATGAAACTTTAACTACATCTTGGCATGCACAATTAGCAATTAACCTAGCAACTTTAGGGTCTTTGACTATTATAGTAGCACATCATATGTATTCGATGCCTCCATATCCATATTTAGCAACTGATTACGGTACACAGTTATCTTTATTCACACATCATACATGGATTGGAGGATTTTGTATTGTAGGTGCTGCAGCACATGCTGCTATCTATTTAGTAAGAGATTATGATCCTACTAAACAATACAATAACTTATTAGATCGTGTATTACGTCATAGAGATACTATTATCTCTCATTTAAATTGGGTTTGTATTTTCTTAGGCTTTCATAGTTTTGGTTTATATATCCATAATGATACTATGAGTGCTTTAGGGCGTCCACAAGATATGTTTTCAGATACTGCTATTCAACTGCAACCTGTGTTTGCTCAGTGGATACAAGGTATTCATGCTACAGCACCAGGATTCACTGCTCCTAATGCAACAGCAGCTACAAGTTTAACTTGGGGAGGAGGTAATTTAGTAGCAGTAGGAGGTAAAGTAGCCATGGCACCTATTCCATTAGGAACAGCAGACTTTTTGGTACATCATATACATGCATTCACGATACACGTAACTGTTTTAATTTTATTAAAAGGTGTATTATTTGCTCGTAGTTCTAGATTAATTCCAGATAAAGCAAATTTAGGTTTCCGTTTTCCTTGTGATGGACCAGGAAGAGGTGGTACTTGTCAAGTATCTGCATGGGATCATGTTTTCTTAGGTTTATTTTGGATGTATAATTCAATATCTGTAGTAATCTTCCATTTTAGCTGGAAAATGCAATCTGATGTATGGGGTACTGTAACACCTGAAGGTGTATCTCATATTACAGGAGGTAATTTTGCACAGAGTTCTACAACTATCAATGGATGGTTACGTGATTTCTTATGGGCACAAGCATCACAAGTAATTCAATCTTATGGATCTTCATTATCTGCTTATGGTTTATTATTTTTAGGTGCTCATTTTGTTTGGGCATTTAGTTTAATGTTCTTGTTTAGTGGTCGTGGATACTGGCAAGAATTAATTGAATCAATAGTGTGGGCTCATAATAAATTAAAAGTTGCTCCTGCTATTCAGCCTAGAGCCTTGAGTATTATTCAAGGACGTGCTGTAGGAGTTGCTCATTATCTGTTAGGTGGAATTGCTACTACATGGGCATTCTTCTTAGCAAGAATTATTTCAGTAGGATAACGGCTAGGAGGATTTGAACAGCATTATGGCATCAAGATTTCCAAAATTTAGCCAGGGCCTATCCCAAGACCCTACCACTCGCCGTATTTGGTTTGGAATTGCTACTGCACATGACTTTGAGAGCCATGACGATATTACTGAAGAAAGGCTCTATCAAAAAATATTTGCTTCTCATTTTGGACAATTAGCAATTATATTTTTATGGACTTCTGGAAATTTATTTCACGTTGCTTGGCAAGGAAACTTTGAAGCTTGGATTAAAGATCCACTTCATGTACGTCCTATAGCACATGCTATTTGGGATCCGCATTTTGGGCAACCAGCAGTTGAAGCTTTTACTAGAGGTGGGGCATCTGGTCCTGTTAATATTTCATATTCTGGAGTATATCAATGGTGGTACACTATTGGATTACGTTCCAATCAAGAATTATATACAGGAGCATTATTTCTTTTAGGGCTTGCTGCTTTATCTCTAATTGCTGGTTGGTTACACTTGCAACCAAAATGGAAACCTAGTGTTTCTTGGTTTAAAAATGCTGAATCTCGCTTAAATCATCACCTTGCTGGTTTGTTTGGTGTAAGTTCATTAGCATGGTCTGGTCATTTAATTCATGTAGCAATTCCAGAATCTAGAGGACAACATATTAGATGGGATAACTTTTTAACTGTTGCACCTCACCCAGAGGGTCTAGGTCCTTTTTTTGCAGGACAGTGGAGTGTTTATGCACAAAATCCTGATTCTCCTGGACATATATTTGGAACAGGCGAAGGTTCAGGAACTGCTATTTTAAGTTTTTTAGGTGGTTTTCATCCACAAACTCAAAGTTTGTGGTTAACTGATATTGCTCATCACCATTTGGCAATTGCAGTTGTGTTTATTATTGCTGGACATATGTATCGTACCAATTTTGGAATTGGGCATAGTATGAAAGAAATTCTACAAGCACATACCCCTCCAGGAGGAGGTTTAGGTAATGGACATCAAGGATTATATGATACCATCAATAATTCATTACATTTCCAATTAGGATTAGCTTTAGCGTCTTTAGGTGTAATTACGTCTTTAGTGGCTCAGCATATGTATTCATTACCTTCATATGCGTTCATTGCGCAAGATTTTACTACTCAGGCAGCTTTATATACTCATCATCAATATATTGCTGGTTTTATTATGACAGGTGCATTTGCTCATGGTGCAATCTTCTTTATCAGAGATTATAATCCTGTAGAAAATAAAAACAATGTTTTAGCTAGAATGTTAGAGCATAAAGAAGCTATTATATCTCATTTGAGTTGGGCAAGTCTTTTTCTAGGGTTTCATACTTTAGGATTATATGTTCATAATGATGTTGTTTTAGCTTTTGGTAATCCTGAAAAGCAAATTTTAATTGAACCTGTATTCGCACAATGGATTCAATCTGCTCATGGTAAAGCATTATATGGGTTTGATGTGTTACTTTCTTCGAATATTAGTCCAGCTTTAAATGCAGGACAAAGTCTTTGGTTACCTGGTTGGTTAGATGCAGTTAATAATAATAGTAATTCTCTATTTTTAACTATTGGGCCTGGAGACTTTTTAGTACATCACGCTATTGCTTTAGGTTTACATACTACTACACTAATTTTAGTCAAAGGAGCTTTAGATGCTCGTGGATCTAAATTAATGCCAGATAAAAAAGAGTTTGGTTATAGTTTTCCATGTGATGGACCAGGAAGAGGTGGTACTTGTGATATCTCAGCTTGGGATGCTTTCTATTTAGCTGTATTTTGGATGTTGAATACAATTGGTTGGGTTACGTTTTATTGGCATTGGAAACATATTACTTTATGGCAAGGAAATGCAGCTCAATTTAATGAATCTTCTACTTATTTAATGGGATGGTTAAGAGATTATTTATGGTTAAATTCATCTCAATTAATTAATGGATATAATCCATTTGGTATGAATAGTTTATCTGTATGGGCATGGATGTTTCTATTTGGTCATCTTATTTGGGCTACTGGTTTCATGTTTTTAATTTCTTGGCGTGGTTATTGGCAAGAATTAATTGAAACATTAGCTTGGGCACATGAACGTACTCCATTAGCAAATCTTGTTCGTTGGAAAGATAAACCAGTAGCATTATCTATTGTTCAAGCTCGTTTAGTTGGTTTAGCGCATTTTTCTGTAGGATATATTTTTACTTATGCTGCATTTTTAATTGCGTCTACTTCTGGAAAATTTGGTTAATATCTTATTTTGCATTAGATTTATATAATGATTCTTTGCACTACCATCTGGTAGTGCAAAGAATTTATTGATTTTTATTTTCCAAATTTTATTTTTACAAAAAAATTACATTATAAATAATATGGCTAAAAAAAGTAGTATAAAAAAAAATAATAAACGTATTGGTTTGATGAAGAAATTTCAAGCTAAACGTCAATCTCTTAAAGAACAATTTAAGCAAACATCTTCTTTAGATCAAAAATGGGAACTTCAAAAAGAATTACAATTATTACCACGTAATAGTGCACCATCTAGAATATATAGAAGATGTTTTTTAACAGGTAGACCAAGAGGTGTATATCGTGATTTTGGTCTTTCAAGACATGTACTTAGAGAGATGGCTCATGAATGTTTATTACCTGGTGTAACTAAAGCTAGTTGGTAATTTTTTAACATATATTAACTAATAGTAGATTTGTTTATAAACTAATATTCTATATTAGTGATCCAAATTATTGAATAATTGATCTTGACCAGTGTTTAATATAAGTGATAACATGTTGTTGTTACAATTTAAATTAGAAATTTATTGAAATAAGATTAATTGATTGAATTAATGAAAGAGAGTTTTCTCAATACATTTTTAAAAAATTTACTATATAAATAATGAATATGATTTATCTTGCACTTGGGACTTCTGCTGTTATTACAAAAAATATAGGACGTATTACTCAAATTATTGGCCCTGTATTAGATGCTGCTTTTCTTCCAGGACAAATGCCTAGCATTTATAATGCTCTTGTAATTAAAGGGAAAAATCCAGCAGGTCAAGAGATTAACGTTACTTGTGAAGTGCAACAGTTGTTAGGTGATAACAAAGTAAGAGCAGTTGCTATGAGTGCTACTGATGGTTTAATGAGAGGAATGGAAGTAATTGATACTGGTGCTGCTTTAAGTGTCCCAGTAGGAGAAATTACATTAGGTCGCATTTTTAATGTTTTAGGAGAACCTGTAGATGATTTAGGTCCTGTAAATGCTACAACTAAATCTGAAATTCATAGACCAGCTCCTTCTTTTACACAATTAGATACTAAATTATCTATTTTTGAAACAGGAATTAAAGTAGTTGATTTACTAGCTCCATATAGACGTGGTGGTAAAATTGGTTTATTTGGTGGAGCAGGTGTAGGCAAAACTGTATTAATTATGGAATTAATTAATAATATTGCTAAAGCACATGGAGGCGTATCAGTATTTGGAGGCGTAGGCGAGCGTACTCGAGAAGGAAATGATTTGTACATGGAAATGAAAGAATCTAAAGTTATTAATGAAGAAAATATATCAGAATCTAAAGTAGCTTTAGTATATGGACAAATGAATGAACCTCCTGGAGCTAGAATGAGGGTAGGTTTAACTGCTTTAACTATGGCTGAATATTTCCGAGATGTTAATAAACAAGATGTTTTATTATTTATTGATAACATTTTTCGTTTTGTGCAAGCAGGATCTGAAGTATCTGCTTTATTAGGACGTATGCCTTCGGCAGTAGGGTATCAACCGACTTTAGGTACTGAAATGGGTACTTTACAAGAAAGAATTACTTCTACTAAAGAAGGATCTATTACTTCTATACAAGCTGTGTATGTACCTGCAGATGATTTAACAGATCCAGCGCCTGCTACTACTTTTGCTCATTTAGATGCAACAACTGTATTATCTCGAGGATTGGCTGCTAAGGGAATTTATCCAGCTGTTGATCCATTAGATTCTACTTCGACAATGCTTCAACCTTGGATTGTTGGTCCAGAACATTATGACACTGCTCAAGGTGTTAAAAAAACTTTACAAAGATACAAAGAATTACAAGATATTATTGCAATTTTGGGATTGGATGAATTATCTGAAGAAGATCGTCTTATAGTAGCAAGGGCTCGTAAAGTTGAAAGATTTTTGTCTCAGCCTTTTTTTGTTGCTGAAGTATTTACTGGTTCTCCAGGAAAATATGTGAGTTTAGCACAAACAATCAATGGTTTTAAAATGATTTTATCAGGTGAATTAGATCATCTTCCTGAACAAGCTTTTTATTTAGTTGGTAATATTGATGAAGCAACTTTAAAAGCAACAACAATACAAGTGGAGAGTGCATAAATATATGACATTTAATCTTCGTGTAATGGCTCCAAATCGTACTGTATGGAATTCTGAAGCTCAAGAGGTCATTCTTTCAACCAACAGTGGTCAAATTGGTATTTTAACTAATCACGCACCTTTATTAACTGCATTAGATATTGGTGTTATGAAAATACGTATTGATACCCAATGGACATCTATGGCTCTTATGGGTGGTTTTGCGATGATTGATAATAATCAAATGACTATTTTAGTAAATGAAGCAGAAAAAGCGACTGATATTAATCTACAAGAAGCTCAGCAAGCTTTTGAAAAGGCTCAAACTTTTTTAACAGAAGCTAGTGGTCGCAAACAGATAATAGAAGCTAATTTAGCATTAAAACGTGCTAAAGCACGTTTAGAAGCTGTTAGTGCAACAGTTATTTCTAGATAATAAATATTTCGCATTTGCCTACTATTGGATTTGAACCAATGACTTTCGCCGTATGAAAGCGACACTCTAACCACTGAGTTAAGTAGGCATTAGATTTATCTTATAAAAAAAAAAGAAAAAAAACAACATTGTTTTTTTTCTTTTTTTTAAAAATTTTTCTTGACAAAGCCTCTTTCTTTAAATACAATCAAGTTTGGGGCTATAGCTCAGCGGTAGAGCATCTCGTTTACACCGAGAACGTCTACGGTTCAAATCCGTATAGCCCCATCTGCATTTTTGAAATATATAGCAGATGGGGAAATTTTTTGTGGATTTGATTTTTGAATCTTTTTTCTACAATAAAAGTCATATATATGTATAATGTAACTATCAAAATACATATAGTATACGTATATTTTTGTAAACAAAAATTATTGAATTATTGGCAATGGAGGCTTATTTATGCATACACTCTCTGATGATGAATCTTTTTGGTTATATTTATTAATATCTTGTTTTATACCAGTATTAGCTATTGTTTCTTCTAAATTAATCGCACCTCTTAATTTAAGACCTGAAAAATCATCTAGTTATGAATCGGGTATTGAACCAATGGGTGAATCATGGATTCAATTTGAGATTCGTTATTACATGTTTGCTCTTGTTTTTGTAGTATTTGACGTAGAAACTGTCTTTTTGTATCCTTGGGCTATTAGTTTTGAAAATTTAGGTTTATTAGCTTTTATTGAAGTTTTAATTTTTGTAATTATACTAATACTTGGTTTGATTTACGCATGGAGAAAAGGAGCATTAGAATGGTCATAAATAAAAAAAATTCTGATGAAACATCAGAGATGAATTATAATATTTCTAATAGAATTGGAAATTCTAATGAACAATCTATTTATGATTCTGTGATATTAACTACATTTAATGATTTTACTAATTGGATTAGGTTGTCTAGTTTATGGCCTTTGTTATATGGAACTAGTTGTTGTTTTATTGAATTCGCTTGTCTTTTAGGATCACGTTTTGATTTTGATCGATATGGTTTAGTACCTAGATCCAGTCCTCGTCAAGCAGATTTAATCATAACTGCTGGAACTGTTACTATGAAAATGGCACCTTCTCTTGTTAGACTATATGAACAAATGCCAGAACCTAAATATGTCATTGCTATGGGGGCTTGTACAATTACAGGGGGTATGTTTAGTACAGATTCTTATAGCACTGTAAGAGGTGTGGATAAATTAATTCCTGTAGATGTATATCTACCTGGATGTCCACCTAAACCAGAAGCGATTATAGATGCTATTATTAAGCTTCGTAAAAAAGTTGCTCAAGAATCTAAACAAGATAAAGAAAATATAGAACAAGTAAAACGTACTTTTAGCTTAAAACATAAGCTAAAACCAATACCTGCTATTCATACTGGAGAATATCAACAAGATATATTACGTCGTACTCCGAGTACTTTATTAAAAAATAATTTGCAGAATTTTTCAGAAGAAATATTAAAAAATGTTTTTCCAATAAATAGTGATTTAAATACTGACGTATCATTATTAACTAGTCAAAATACTGACTTTAATGATCAAAAAATTGTTTCTTTATCTAAGGAGGATCAAAATGACAATATCAATTCTTAATAATTCTTCTCCAATTCAACAAGGTAGAGTTTCAACTTGGTTAACTAAATATGGTTTATCGCATAGAGTTTTGGGTTTAGATTATCAAGGAATAGAAATCATTGAAGTGAAACCAGATGATTGGCCATCTGTAGCAGTATCTTTGTATATTTATGGTTTTAATTATTTACGTTGTCAATGTGTTTACGATGTATCACCTGGTGGTTTATTAGCTAGTGTATATCATTTAACTAATGTACAAGATATTATAAATCAACCTGAAGAAGTCTGTATTAAAATATTTGTAACTAGAAATCATCCTATAATCCCTTCATCTTTTTGGATTTGGAAAACTGCAGATTTTCAAGAAAGAGAATCTTATGATATGTTTGGTATAGTTTATCAAAGTCATCCTCATTTAAAAAGGATTTTAATGCCTGAAAGTTGGTTAGGATGGCCTCTACGTAAAGATTATATAACTCCTAATTATTTTGAATTACAAAATGCTTATTAAATTCTAATATTAGAATTGCAAGTGTAATTTTCTTTATGCCAAGAACCAGATTTGAACTGGTGACACGAGGATTTTCAGTCCACTGCTCTACCAACTGAGCTATCCTGGCAAATTTACAAAAAATATTGTAATAGAAAATAATAATAATGTCAATACATGACATGATTTTAGTATTTGTATTTATCATGTCGTGTATTGACATTTTATTAACCAATTTGAATGCATTGTTGAAATTTTTTTTATTTAAGAAGAATGAATTAATTATATATGTATATTGTTTTTTTTAACTTGTATTTGTTAACTAAACCTAGTTTTTTACAAAATTTAATTCAATAAAATTCATTAAAGTTTTGTATTCTTGTTTTTCGGGATTACTATTTTTTTATAAAAATAATCAATTACCTATATGTATATTGATTTATTATTCTTAAATATGTTATTATTTATGTAAGGCGGAGTAGAGCAGTCTGGTAGCTCGCAAGGCTCATAACCTTGAGGTCGCACGTTCAAATCATGCCTCCGCCCATGTGAAAAATATTGTTATATAGCAAGACAATCATCATTATTAATAGTTTATTCATTCATAGCATCATAGTTAGCTACTATAGAAGGTGAGATACGACTCAAATCTCTAAATACCCAATATTTAAAAAGTGTATGAAATATGACTGGTGCTATAGAGGTAAAAAAAGAAATAAAATGTTTACTATAAGGAAATCCCAAATGTTCTAAAAAGAGTTTTATTAAAACTTCCCATCCGTGACGCGAATGAAAACCTATACACAAATCAGCACAAAATACTATTACAAAAGCTTTCATAGTATCACTTAAACTATGAAACACTTCTTGAGACCAAGAATTTAAAATAGTTAATCGTTTTTTTCCCCAGATTAATAGTAAACCAACGGTTAAAATACCTACTAAATCGGTGAATGGGTTAATAACAGTGTTTATACTTTCATTATTATATTTTTCTGCTAATTGTATACTATTTTTTTTTATTTGCATTACAAATTCATTATTTTGTATTTCTTCTGGATTATACATAATTGTATCTAACCACAGTAACTCTTCTATTTTTTGTAATTCTGCTAATGCTTTTTCTTGTTGTTCAATACACAAAAATATTTGAAAATGAGAAGTATTCCACCAATTTTCTGCAAAAGGTTCAAAAAAAACATTTTTTGAAATATTTGAAACTAGCCAGGGTAAAAAAATGAGACATGTTAAATATTGAAGAGAAGCAACAGCTTGATATTTTGCTAATCTAAATTCAGAAATTACTAAAGATGCTGATTTTCCTCTTAATTCAGCTGTAAATCGTGAAATTGTACGAATAATAGATCTAGGCACAAGACCTATTGAGTCATAAGTAATATTATGAGATTTAGGATCTAAATAAATTAACGATGTTTTATTGGTCTTTTTTTTGAAATCTTTGTCATTCAAATTTTGATTTGAATCATACCAGAAACTATGTTTAAGTGTGTGTAGATCTATTAAAACTGCTTCAATCCAGGCTAATCGTTTATTGAGTAATTTTGTATTTTTTTCATTGTTTATAACATTGTCTAAGTCAAAGATATTGTTATCTTTATTAGATATTAGGTTTTTTTTTTTAGAAAAAAACGATATAAAAAACATAGTTATTTTAAATTCTACTAATTGCCAATATATTTTAGATTCTAATTGTTTGATAGTTGTATGCATATACATTGCGGCATTTTCAATAGAATATCTATAAATTTTATTTGATTTATAATATAAAAAATTTTGTTGTAAATTTCTTACTTTTTTACTTGATTTGTATGCTTTTTCAAAAGCACGATAGGCTCTATTTAAAAAAAAATTGTATATGGGTAATAAAAATTGAAATTTCATAATTAAAGTTGTTGTATATTTTCATTTTAAAAAAAATCAAATTGATTATTATTTTTCTTATTGAATAAGAAATTACTATTTATAGTTTTTTATTAATTTGATTCAATTAATTGATATATCTTTAAGGATATTTTTTACTATTTGGTGAATCTCTTTTAACTAAAAGAGATTCACCAAATAGTAAAAAATACTACTATTTCAAATTCCTTCTATGGGAAGATTTAAAAATTGAGCAATAGAAGCTGCTTTTTGTTCTATTTCTTGAAGAGTATTGGTTTCAGATATTTGGATAAAAGGAATATATTGTTGGTTTTTTAATTTAAAACAAATAGTAGAACGTGTTCTGAATCCTTCATTCATTTTTAGATGAATTGCTTGTATGTTTGATAACATATAGCGTATACGAACACGTCGATTTGTACCTGGAAATCCCCAACGAAAAATAGATACTATCCCTTGTTTACGATCTAACTCATTATATCCGCTACCTATATTCCAAAATATTATACACCAAAGATATATACTAAGAAATAATCCACTAGTTCCATAAAAACACATGATTAATCCTTGCGGTGTAAATAAAATGGTATTAGGTAAGAAAGGAATAAGCTCTTTATTTAAATAACTAGATATTCCAGTTAAAAGAAAACCTGTTGCTCCTATTAGTAATAATATTGCCCAAATTATATTAGACATTTTTCTTGAACCTATTACTGATTCTAACCAAATAAATTCTGATTTAATATTCATTTTTATCATAAAAAAAGTATTTTTTTTAGAATATTACAAAAAAAAAAATTTTTTTTGTATAATAAATTGTTCTTAGTGGTTTCTTTCATTAAGATCAATATCTATTCTGAGTAGAAATTTATATTACTACGCAGTATACTAAAAGTGTTATTGCAATTCAAATATTTTATGTTTACAATTTTAAGTTATTTTGCATTATTATTTACTGCATTAATTTTAGCATTAGTATTATTGGTTGGTTTAAGTAAAATTGAATTAATTTAGTTACTTTTTTCCAAAAAAGTAATTAAATATACTACATATTATATTAAGACTGACAGTATTTATACAAAAAGGAAGAAAGGAGTCAATATTTAAGATGGTAGAACCTTTATTATCGGGTATAGTGCTAGGTTTAATTCCAATTACTCTAGCTGGATTATTTGTAACTGCATATCTTCAATATCGCCGAGGAGATCAATTAGATTTTTAAGAAAACAAAAATGTCAAAATCAATTTGACATTTTTTTTTGAAACACGCTCTGTAGGACTTGAACCTACGACATCAGATTTTGGAGACCTGCGTTCTACCAACTGAACTAAGAGCGCTTTTTTTGTTATTGAGATTACATCTCAATAACAAAAAAAACGAAAATTGAGTGAATTATTATATTAGATTATTCTCAATACTTAGAATAATAGTATTCATAAGGAATTTAAAAGAATCCTCTTTAATTTTAAAGAGGATGGGGATGACAGGATTCGAACCTGCGACATCTTGTACCCAAAACAAACGCGCTACCAAGCTGCGCTACATCCCCTTCATATTTAAATTGTATATTTTTTTGATCATTTTTTCTATATAAAACTATCAGAAAGTATATTAGTAATTTGGGTTCTATTAAATATGTAGTGAAATTAACTACAACGTATTTCTTATTAGATTATAATGAAATATGGTATATATTTACTATAGTTAATCTCTGAAAAAAAAATTGATTTTTATAAAAAAAATAGGAGAATTTATTATGCAAGATTTTCAAACATATCTTTCTACAGCACCAGTGATTGCAACTTTATGGTTTGGGATTTTAGCTGGTTTGTTAATTGAAATAAATCGTTTTTTTCCAGATGCTCTTGTATTACCTTTTATTTAAGGTAAAGTATAATCATCTTTATCATTTGAATGATTTTTTCTTGTTAATCGAATAAAAAGTACTCTATAACACATGAAAAATATAAATCTGTGTTATAGAGTTAATTAAAAAAAATAATTTCTTTATATTAATAAGGATTTTAATTTTTTACAAAAGTGTTTAATTTTTTTTTAATGTTATTTAACACATATGGCTAAAAATAAAGATATACGAATAACTATTACATTAGAATGTACAAATTGTATTCAAAATAAAAATAAAAGATTTCCAGGTGTATCTAGATACACTACTCAAAAAAACCGACGTAATACACCAAATCGATTAGAACTAAAAAAGTTTTGTCCACATTGTTCTAGTCATACTCTACATAAAGAAATAAAAAAATAAGTAATTTTAATTATGAAAAAAAACATAATACGTCCAAAACGTTCTTTTCGTCGTCGTAAAAAAGCACCTCTTGAAGCAGGTGAAACTATTGATTATAAAAATGTTGCATTATTGCGAAAATTTATTAGTGAACAAGGGAAACTCTTACCTAGAAGAGTTACCAGATTATTATCTAAACAACAACGTTCTTTAACTAAAGCGGTGAAAGCAGCTCGATTAGTTGCATTATTACCTTTTGTAAATAATGAAATCCAACGTCATATTCCTAAGTTAGGAATACAAAAATAATTTTTGAATATGTTCTTAAAAAGAAGATATTTGAAATATCATTTATAAAAATTGTTTGAGTTTGATTGAAAATATAGTGTTTATGCAGGTTCTATAGATTCTTCTTGTGAAGAAGGACCTGCATAATTGATTCTATTTAAATGAAAATCATTATTGATTTTTGTTATAAAGGTAGAAAAAAACTTTTCATCTAAAATAGCTATTTGTGCTAGCATCTTACGATTTAATAAAAATTTTATTTTTTTTGATCTGTAAATAAATTGACTATAATTTATATTATGCTGACGTAATGCAGCATTCATTCTAATAATCCAAAGTTTTCTGAAATTCCTTTTACTTTTTTTTCTATCTTTATAAGAATAGGCTAATGCCTTCATACGTTGTTGCATAGCAGGTCTAATTAGCCTTGAATGAGCACGTTTAAATCCTGCTGTAAATTTCAAAATATTATTACGACGTTTTTTAGCTACATAACCGCGTTTTACTCTAGTCATTATTTTATATTCCTTTTATTTTATATAATATGTGATGAATTTTTTATACAAGAATTTTCTATTTGATATCTAACTATCTATTCTAAGAGTAGAATAATTTCTTATGTAATAAATAATAAATTTAATGGCATTTGCTATTATAACCTTCCTCATAATAAACATTGATTTTTGGTGCTTTTATATAAAAAAAGGGATTGGACCTTTATATAAAATGTTTATTAGTTCCTTTGTTCCCGTGACTTTTCTTTTAACGATAAGATTCCTTTTATACACCGAAGCTGGCATTTATATTGTTTACAAATCTAAAAAGATGCAATTAAATACTTGTATAAGTTTTAAATTTTAGCTTATTTATATCAAAAACTATATCGATGTTTGTATGATGGTTTGCTCAAAACTAATCTTATGAGTTCGTTTTTACAAAAAAAATAAATATTTTTTATTATTTCCAATTTCTCGCTTCACAGATTGATGACCAATCACTACTGTGGAGATATAGTATTCCGTCTTGCATCAAGATGATTGGATTTTCACCAAAGAAAGTCACGAGTTATATTAAAAATATCAAATAATATAAGGTTTTTATTTTACTTTCGTTTTTTTTAAAAAAAACGAAAGTAATTGTTATTGTTCTTAACAAGTCGCACATACACTCTAGTACATACACCTCTTCTTTGAGGACATTTTTTCAATGCAGGAGATTTAGTTCTATTTTCTGCAGTTTCTCTCTTATTTCTAATTAATTGCTGAATTGTAGGCATTTTTTTTTTTTTTTAAAAAGTTAAAATTAATCAAAACTTTTAGTTATTAAAACAAAAAACTCACATCTTTATTTAAGATGTTTCTTATCTAACTGAATTTTGTTAAATCTTCATTTTTTGTATTATCTGCAGTGACTAAATCAATAAGCCCATATGCTTGAGCTTCTTCAGCAGACATAAAAGTATCTCTTTCCATATCTTCAGAAATAACCCAAATGGGTTTACCAGTACGTTGTGCATA
>Ga0209594_1000031_pt1:67500-95000 | contig 114669 bp, 94 predicted proteins | sample AshMeaCrysSpring_FD_184126 | JGI IMG/M metagenome (GOLD analysis project Ga0209594, IMG submission 184126) | Groundwater microbial communities from Big Spring, Nevada to study Microbial Dark Matter (Phase II) - Ash Meadows Crystal Spring... | ecosystem: Environmental > Aquatic >...
CTAGCTCCGAGTTCGAGTGGCATTTCACCCCTAACCACAACTCATCCGCTGATTTTTCAACATCAGTCGGTTCGGACCTCCACTTGGTTTCACCCAAGTTTCACCCTGGTCATGGATAGATCACCCGGGTTCGGGTCTATAAACAGTGACATATGCCATGTATGACTTGCTTTCGCTACGGCTCCAGTATTCCCTTAACCAGGCCACTGCCTATAAGTCGCCGGCTCATTCTTCAACAGGCACGCGGTCAAAGATTCTATTCTTCTCCCACTGCTTGTAAGCTTATGATTTCATATTCTATTTCACTCCCCTACGGGGGTTCTTTTCACCTTTCCCTCACGGTACTACTTCACTATCGGTCACTCAGGAGTATTTAGCCTTACGAGGTGGTCCTCGCTGATTCACACGGGATTTCACGTGTCCCATGCTACTTGGGGTAAGATTAAATAAACAAAATCTTTCAATTACTGGACTATCACCATCTAGGGTGCAGTATTCAACTGCTTCATTTAGATAAAGTTTATTTCTATAATCTCCCCACAACCCCGTTAATAACGGTTTAGGCTGGTCCCTTTTCGCTCGCCACTACTTAGGGAATCGCTTTTGCTTTCTTTTCCTCTAGCTACTAAGATGTTTCAGTTCGCTAGGTTGTCTCTTATCTGCTTATATATTCAGCAGTAGTATATAGGGTTACCCCATTCGGGAATCTCCGGGTTAGTTTATTTTCAACTTTCCGAAGCATTTCGTCGCTTATTACGCCCTTCTTCGACTCTGAGTGCCTAGGTATCCATCATAAGCCCTTAGTTATTTGAACTTCTATCTAAAGAAAAAAAATTTACAAGAAAAATTTTTCTTTAATCAAAAATTTTGTAAGGTTCATATATATAGTTTATTTTTATTTCAAATTTCAGCATTCATAAATATTATTTCCTAATAAAAAGGAAATATTGTGGAGGTAAGCGGACTCGAACCGCTGACATCCGCCATAGGGTAAACAGAAGTTTATCCGCTTCATCAGCAAATTTTTTCTTACTTTCAATAAAGTAAGTGAAACAACTACTTCCCTCCGAACACAGCTTACAACTCTAATCGTACTGTGCTCTCCAAAGAGTTTTCTTCCATTGTAAGAAATTGTAAACAAAACTCTTCTCCGACCCTTCATTTTATTATGGTCGGTCTGTCAACTTTAATAGAATGAAGTTGATCTTACAGTTCTTAAAAAAAAAATGATAAATTTGGTTTATGTTTTTTTTCCAATCTTAATTGGAAAAAATGGAAGAGATGTAGTATCCTACATTGTTCACAAGGACCAATGTGGGTCTCTTATCTGAGAATCAATGTTGGAAATTACTCAGAAAAGCCGCCAAGTATTTTTATTAAGTCATATATGATTCATATTGAATCTAACCAAAATATATCTGACCTTCTTTAATAAATTAAAAATTATGATTTCTAATTTATCTTAGAAATATGGCATGTTTCAGTCCCCTTTTGTTTTTATTAAAAGGTCAGCCATTGGTTTAGGTAGTAAATACCACAATTACCATCTTTTAATGATGAAGATTTTTTTTTTAAGTACAGTAACCCAATTGCAAGGGCGGCGCTCTACCAACTGAGCTATACCCCCTTTAAATTGAAAAGTCTATTCATTTCTAATGAAATAGATTTCAATAAGGAGTCTATACCATTCATATTAATATAATAATCCCTTAAGCCTCTTTCATAATCTACATTCTTTTTTATGATGTTTGTTTAATTTTTTAAACAAACATCATAAAAAAGACTTTGACTTTGAGTAAGGTCGTCAATTAAATAGCCAATTTTTTTTTTATACAAGTCAATTTGTATCAAAAAATATCAATTTATCAATTGATAATAAATAACGATGCAATAAGTTCTGATTTTAATTCCCATAGTGGTAAAATAAGTTTGGGATATAAACCAATACCTAACATTGGAAGAAATAAAGAACTCAAAATAAAAATTTCTCTTGGTCCTGCATCTAGGATATTTTTATTGTTACTTATATTGAAAGATTTATACCCATAAAACATTTGTCGTACCATAGACAATAAGTATATAGGAGTTAGTATAATACCAATAGCTTCTATAGAAGTAATTAAAATTCGAAAGAAAAAAGAATATGCTGAACTTGTCAACATTCCTAAAAAGACCATTATTTCAGCAACAAAACCACTCATACCTGGTAAAGCTAATGATGCCATAGAACATGCAGTAAACATTGCAAACATTTTAGGCATTTTTAAAGCCCATCCTCCCATTTGATCAAGTATAATAGTTTTAGTTCTATCATAAGTAGTTCCGGCTAAAAAGAATAATGCAGCGCCAATTAATCCATGAGATACCATTTGTAATATAGCTCCACTCAACGCAAAATTTGACATTGCCCCAGTTCCAATGAGTACAAAACCCATGTGACTTACTGAAGAATAAGCAATTCTACGTTTTAAATTTTTTTGTCCAAATGCACTGAATGCAGCATATACAATTTGTATTGCACCTAACGTAACTAACCAAGGAGCAAAAAGAATATGTGCATTTGGAAGTAATTCCATATTAATACGAATAAACCCATATCCACCCATTTTCAACAAAATACCAGCTAATAGCATACATGTACTATAATGTGCTTCACCATGTGTATCTGGTAACCAAGTATGAAGAGGTAATGCAGGTAATTTTACAGCATAAGCAATTAAAAAACCGATATAAGCTAAAATTTCAATTGTTATTGGATAAGATTTATGACTTAACATTTGAAAACTTAATACAGGATTGGCATTTCCCCAAAAACTTAAAGTTAAAGCTCCTCCTAATAAAAAAATAGATCCTCCAGCTGTATATAATATAAATTTAGTAGCAGCATATAATCTTCTTTTTCCACCCCACATAGATAAGAGTAAATAAACTGGAATTAATTCCAGTTCCCACATAAAAAAAAATAACAATAAATCTTGAGATGCAAAGAGTCCTAGTTGTCCACTATACATAGCTAACATTAAAAAGTAAAATAACCGTGGGTTATGTGTTACAGGCCACGCTGCTAATGTAGCTAAGGTTGTTATAAACCCTGTTAATAAAATTAATGGTATAGATAATCCATCAATACCAACTCGCCAATGAAAATCTATAATCCCAATCCATGTATAGTCTTCATACAATTGAATTGTAGCATCAAATAAGTTATATTTTTGTGTAAATACATAAGTCATTAGAATCAAATCTAATAAACAAATTGCTAAAGCATACCAACGTATAATATTATTACCACGATTTGGCAAAAATGGAATTAATAATCCGGCACAAACTGGAAAAAGGATAATGGTAGTTAACCAAGGAAAATCAATCATTGTAGTAAATTATTTTAATTTGTATTCATATTTATTTTATTTTTTTGATAAAATAAAAATGAATTTATTGTATGTAGATAATTACTGATTACATATTATACATATAATGTATATTTTACTAAATTCAAAAAATATTGACAATAGATGTTTAGTATTGATAAATATACCTATCAATACTAAACATCTATTGTCAATATTTTTTGAATTTAATATGCTAAGCCCATGCTTCGAGTAGTTTCAGCACCTAAATAGACTCTTACACTTAAAAAATCTGTAGGACAAGCAGTTTCACAACGTTTACATCCTACACAGTCTTCAGTTCTTGGAGCAGATGCAATCTGAGCAGCTTTACATCCATCCCATGGAATCATTTCTAAAACATCTGTAGGACAAGCTCTGGTACATTGTGTACAACCAATACACGTATCATAAATTTTAACTGAATGTGACATTACTAGTGTAATCTCCTGATTAAGAATTGTTAAAACATTAAATTAAATCAGTGCTTCTAAAGCATATTTGTTTGAACTAATAGCTAATTAATATTTCTTTATATTCAAAATAAAATCCAATATATTTTTTTATTATATTGATTATTTTGCTATAACTGTTCTAAATTGAAAACTATGTACAATTCTTATTGTAATTAATCAATATTAAGTTGGCAAGTTGGATATTAAAAAAAATCATATTTCTATATATATCATGTATATTACCATTTCAGTAAATCAAATTGATCTATACGAGCAGAATTTCTATTACGATAAATATTTAAAACAATAGCTAAACCAATTGCTGCTTCTGCTGCTGCAACAGCAATTATGAAAATCACAAATACTTGACCTTTAATTTCCACAGGATCACAATAATTTGAAAAAGCAATAAGATTAATATTAACACTATTTAACATTAGTTCTAAACACATTAATGCTCTAATCATATTTCTACTAGTCACTAAACCATATATTCCTAAACAAAATAAATATGCACCTATAATTAATACAGATTGAAACATAATAATACGTAATTTAAAATAAGTTTATTTCTTTTTTATTAGTGTATTCATTTCTGATGAATCATCTTTTTTGGCAATTAAAATAGCTCCCATTAATGCAACTAATAACAAAATAGATAAAAGTTCAAAAGGTAATAACATATCTGTTAAGATATGATTTCCTATGGTACTTACACTATTTATAGGTATACTTTGACTATCCATTATTTGAATTGAACTCCACTCAATACTATATATATTAATGGTCAATATAATAAATAAAATAAAAGAGACTATCATAGATAGATTGTCACCTATTGTCCATAGTTTCAAATTTATAGGATCAGGTTTATTAATTAACATTATACCAAATAAAATTAAAACATTGACTGCACCGACATAAATTAATACTTGTGTTGCAGCTAAAAAATCTGCATTCAATATTAAATATAACAAAGATATACTAATTAGAACAAAGCCAAGTAATAGTGCTGAATAGACTATTTTTCGTAAAGTAACTACACCTATACTTCCTAATACAATAGCTATCTCTATAAGAAATAGAATGATAGATTTATTTGACTCTGATATATAAAAAACACTCATAATTTAGTAAATTATAAAATTAAAATAATTTGTTAAAAAGTCATTTTGTTTAACTGTATGTCTTTTTAAAAAGATATACAGTTAAAACTTTGAATCATAGCAAAATTCAACGATTAGTCACAGTTTTTGATATTGCATAATTTCTCATTTTTTCTTCATCTAAATAATTTAGCCCAAAAATTGGTTGGACCATAGGATCTTTAGTTACAGGAATAGGTAAACGGCCTAATGCCACTTGATCATAATTTAGTTCATGGCGATCATAAGTTGATAATTCATATTCTTCTGTCATTGATAGACAATTAGTTGGACAATATTCAACACAATTACCACAAAAAATACAAACTCCAAAATCTATGCTATAACTCTTAAGTTGTTTTTTTTTCATAGATTTTTGAAATTCCCAATCTACAACAGGTAAATTAATTGGACACACTCTTACACAAACCTCACAAGCAATACATTTATCAAATTCAAAATGAATTCGTCCTCTAAATCTTTCTGAAGGAACTAATTTTTCATAAGGATATTGAATTGTAGTAGCTGTACGATTCATGTGATCCAATGTTACAAGAAACCCCTCACCAATATAACGTGCTGCTCGCAGAGCTTGTTGACTATAATTTTGGAAACCATTGATCATATGTTATATAGTATATATCATTTATATATAATAAAAAGAAAATAAATTATTTAATTTTCACAATTTGATTCGACAACAATATTTATTTTGAAAAACAAGTTCTTTTATAATAAAAGAACTTGTAATGAAGCAGTAAGTAATAAATTACCTAATGCTACAGGTAATAAAAACTTCCATCCTACATCTAATAATTGATCCATTCTTACACGTGGTAAAGTCCATCTTGTTAAGATAGAGAAAAATAAAAATAAATATGCTTTTCCTAATGTAATTCCCAATCCTATTAAATTATTAAAAACGATCAAAATAGAATCACTAAAGTGGAATTGATTATAGTCTATTTCTATAGGTATGGATAAATTCCAACCACCTAAATATAAAATAGTTACTAATAAAGAAGATACCAATAAATTTAAATAAGAACCTACATAAAAAAGACCAAATTTAATACCGCAATATTCTGTTTGATAACCAGCTACTAATTCTTCTTCGGCTTCTGGTAAATCAAATGGTAATCTTTCACATTCTGCTAATGAAGCTATTATAAATATAATGAAACCAATGGGCTGTCGCCAAATATTCCATCCTAAAATTCCAAATTTTGCTTGTTCTTCCACAATATCTACAGTACTTAAGCTGTGTGATAATCATAGTCGAAAGTAATATAATAATTACAAACTCTAATACAAAACCGTACATGAGGTTATCATCTCATACGGCTCCTCAACAATTGATAAATTGAAAAGCTCAGAATAACTTATCAAGTTGTGAGATCCTGTTAGTTTATTTTGTTTTAAACTTCTGGATCTATCTTTTACTTAATTAAAGCATTCAATATCAAATTGATGCTAAATGTATTTAAAAAATTAAGTTTTGATTCGTTCCATATAATTATAGATTAAATAAGTAGGCTAATAGTTTAAACCGAGTTGTCTATGAAGTATACTAAATTTTTCTATACAAATTTGTTTTACAAACTTTCAGACAATTTTTTTTTAAAAATATCTATAATAACGATTTTTTGTAAATCTAAAAAGCCTTTTTATTTAGTTCACAAGTTACATCATTTTAATGTAAAAATTATCCGCTTTAACAAAATCAATGTTCAAATTTTGAATTGTCAGGACAACTTGTATTCACTCTTACATCTAGAGGAAGAAGACTAAAATATATTACTACTTATTATTAAGTAGTTTATTTTTACCCTTATAATTAATATAGTTTTGAAAACTTATTTCTTATAAAGAAAAAATGTTTCATATGATATTAATATACATATAATAAATGTGTATATTAGTTTACACGAATCGCACATAGAACAATAGACAATACACATAAAGCTAAAGGAATTTCATAACTAATAGCCTGAGCTGCAGCTCTTAGACCTCCTAAAAAAGCATATTTATTATTAGAACCATATCCTGCCATAAGAAGTCCAATTGGTGCAATACTAGAGACTGCGATCCAAAAAAAAATTCCTAAATCAATATTGGATAATATTAAATTTTTCCCTAAAGGAATTATTAAATAACTCAATAAAACAGGAATTAATACTAATGCAGGACCAAAAGTAAAAAGTAAATTATCTGCTCTTGCTGGAATAATATCTTCTTTTAAAAGAAGCTTTAATCCATCTGCTAATGCTTGTATTACACCTAAAGGTCCTACGTATTCAGGACCAACACGTTGTTGAACAGCTGCTGAAATTTTTCTTTCAAGCCATACTATTACTAATACGCCTAAAGTAGCGCCTACTAATAAAGTAATAATAGGAATTACTATCCAAATTAGAATAGATAATTCTTTGGGTAATCCTAGCTCAAAAAGCCACATTATAGCTCTCTCATCAAGGTCCATACTATATGACATATTAACGATCAACCTCCCCCATAATGATATCAATACTTCCTAATATTGTCATAATATCTGCTAATTTCATCCCTTTTAAAATTTGAGGTAAAATTTGTAAATTAATAAATCCTGGTGGACGGATTTTCCATCTCCATGGAAAAACGCTATCATCTCCAATTAAGAAAATTCCTAATTCTCCTTTAGGTGCTTCTACTCTTACATAATGTTCTTGTTTAGGTAATTTAAAAGTAGGTGATGGTTTTTTACTCACAAATTGATATTCAAAATCATTCCATTTAGTAATATCTTGATTAACCAACCCCATCCTTCTAGCTTCTAAATTTTCATATGGACCACCAGGAATAGTTTTTAATACTTGTTGAATAATTTTTATAGATTCTCGCATTTCTCCAATACGTACGAGATATCTAGCTAAACAATCACCTCCTGTTTGCCATTCTACTTGCCATTCTATTTCATGATAACATTCGTAACGATCTATTTTACGTAAATCCCATTGAATTCCTGAAGCACGTAACATCGGGCCAGATAATCCCCAATTAATTGCTTCTTCTCGTGAAATAACTCCTACGTTTTCTACACGCCCTAAAAAAATAGGATTATTTGTAATTAATCTTTCGTATTCGTCTATTTTAGGTAAAAAATAATCGCAAAAACTTAAACATTTATCTACCCACCCATAAGGTAAATCTACAGCAACTCCTCCTATGCGAAAATAATTATGCATCATCCTCATCCCAGTAGCTCCTTCAAACAAATCATAAATCATTTCTCTTTCTCTTAAAATATAAAAAAAAGGAGTTTGTGCACCTATGTCTGCCATAAAAGGGCCAAGCCATAATAGATGAGAAGCAATACGACTTAGTTCTAACATAATCATACGAATATAACTTGCTCTTTTAGGGATTTGGATGTTTGCTAGTTTTTCTGGTGCATTAACTGTTACAGCTTCTGTAAACATTGTAGCTAAATAATCCCATCTAGTTACATACGGAAGATATTGTAGTATACTTCTATTTTCTGCGATTTTTTCCATTCCTCGATGTAAATAACCTAAAATAGGTTCACAATCGATGACATTTTCACCATCTAATGTTACTATAAGTCTAAGTACACCATGCATTGAAGGATGGTGTGGTCCCATGCTTATTATCATAGAATCTTTTTTAGTACTAAGCATAGTCATAAATTACTTTTTCTCCTCTAAAATTTAACATGAATATTTTGATTTTAATAACTCTTAAGAGTTCATATATAGTAAAATATTAAAATGAAAGTTTTCACTTTTAAAACAAATGTTTAGGAAAAACTGTTTTATAAAACAGTTTTTCCTAAACATTTGTTTTAGGACCTCGAATGCTTAATGTTTGAATTAAAAGATTATATCTTATTAAATCTTGACGTAATAAATAAATTAATAAACGTTTTCGTTTTCCTAAAATTTTTCGTAGTCCTCGTTGTGAGGTATAATCTTTTTTGTGTATTTTTAAATGTGTACTTAGTTGAATAACTCTTTTAGTTAAAGAACTGATTTGTTCTTCTGTAGAACCTATTTTTTCAAATAACGAAATTTTTTGTGTTAATATAAGATATTGTTTCATTATTAATGAATAATTTGTATTTAAATATATTAAAAGTGTAAGAAACTTATTTATTTTTTAGCTAAACTAAATTGATTTCATAGTTATATAAAAGATATTTATTTTGCTTTTGTTTAAGAAATGAAATCTATTCAAAAAAATACTTATAAAAAAATGACAATAACAATTAATAGTTATCTCTATATAAATAGAGATTTTGGAATATCTTTATATTATCCATTCTATCATGTTATACTAATATTTTTTTATTTTTATCAAGATTTTTATTCTTAGTATAATCATTTTTTTTTAAAAGAACAAATATATCTATTTTGACATTTTTGTCAAGAAAAAATCATTTTGATTATAAAAAAAATATGGATACATTCGTATTCTTAAATTGCTAAAACGAGATTGATTGGCTGTATTCATTAAAAATCTATTAAAACAAGCTAAATTTTCTAATCTATATGAAGGCCAAAGATAACGTTTAATGATTTCATAGCTATATAGATCTTGATTTGTTATAAAACTTGGATTTAAAAAAGTATTTTTTGCTAAAATATTTTCATTTGTTTTATTCAAGTTATTAACTTTCAATTTCAAAGAAGATAGAATTCTATATTCTCTTAACGTTTGATTCAGAAATAAATCTTCAGGTAGTAAAAATATTTGTTTTGTCAAATTTTTGTTAAACACTAAAGAAGAATTGTTAGTGATATTGAAAATTTTGAATTGTTTCAAATATAGATATTTTTTTTTGAATTGTAACCATGAAATAATTAGATTATGCATGATCATTTCATCATCTAAGATTTTAGATTGTTTTTTTTTTATACTTTGACAAGTAAATGGAGATAGATTAAGGCTTTTCCATTGAAAAGTAGCTACTTGTGCTTTTTCTATAAAATTAGTTTTTGATTTTAAATGATATTTTTTAGCTAACATGGCATTTTGACGTGCATTTTGAAAATCTGATTTAGCTTTTCTTATAATATCAATAGTATTTAAAACTTTCGATCTATCTTGTTCATATTTCCATCTATATTGAACGATAGGCTTGAAAACAACTCTTTGTTTTAAATTACTATATTCATCATAATTTAAATTCATTATTTTGTTATATTTTAAATAAATAGGTTGTTTTTCAAGTGTATTTACTTTGTTATTTAAAATAAGAGATTTTACATTAGATTTTGCTAACAAATAAGGAAAATTAAAATGAATATTATTGATTTTTTGCAATTCCAATAATTTTTTTTTTTTGAATAAATCATTTTTAGAAGTTATTTGTTTTTTTATTAATTCTCTTATATCAGATTGATTACTTTGATAATTACTTGCAATATCATATAAATATTTTTTTTGAAAAGGATTCATATAATTTTGAATCAATAACATGGTTTTCCAGCGTTGTATCATTTTTTTATTTTTTTCAAAAAATGGTTTATGATAAGATAAATATTGATTAGATTTCTTCAAAATATGTCTTGTATGATATAGAGATTTTTCATCAATTCTATTATTTTTTCTCCATAAATCATGCATTTCTTGTTTCCATGAATTAGCATGGATATGCTTCCATATATTTTTAGATAATAAAGATCGTTTTAATGGTTTTAACCATTCTTCAAAAGACTCAGCAGTTATATATGTAGATTTATGTTCAAGTAAACCATATTGATTTAAATTTATTTTTATATGATCTTGTAATGGTTGTTCTTTTTTCCACTCAGTTACTAACTCAGTTATAGAAAGCCTATTGAAAATTTGACTTTCCCATATTTTGTGTAAAAGATATGCATGAGATAATAAGTAATCATTTGAACGAGATTTAAAATCTAATAAAGAAGATCTATTTAAGTTTAATAGTAAATTACTATTCAAAATATTGATAATATATTTGTGTATGTTGAATAAATACTTTTTCATAATATTTATTATAGAAATTTTACATTTAATTATTTCTCTTATTAACTTTATTTGCTTATTTTTGATATGAAAAGAAACATATTTTACCATATATAAAAATTTTTGTTTTATGTACAAAATTTGTTCTATAAATTTTATAAATATGATTCTAATTTTAAGTACTTTATATTTTAAAAATTCTTTTTTTTTTTGAAGTATTAAATTTTTTGGAAACAGAATATTGTTCAGAAATAATTTATTTTTAATCAAATCTTTTTGTTTGTTTTCAAAAATATATATGTTTTTTCTCTTATGGTCAAAAAGTAAATTTTCTTTATTTAAACTGAAATTTTTTTCTTCAAATATTATTTCTTTATCTTCTAAAGATATATCTCTAGATAGTTCAATAGATATACTTTTTTTTACATATGACCTATTGATGATATCATCATGATGTTTATCAATATTCAATGTAGAATTCATTCTTTTGTTCAAAAAGAAATTGTTTATATAAATCAGACAATTTTTTTCTATATAAAAATAAATCTTATAAAAGATTCTAATGATTTTTGCTATTTCATTTCGTATTAATAATATAATACTTTTCAATATAGGTTTTAAAAAAGGTGTATATATTACTGGACCAAAAGGAATCTCAGTTTCTTGTCCCCATATATTAATATAACTTGATTTTGTCATAAGTGTATTTTCTTGTAAAGTTATATTTTGATTATTTGAAGATAAACGCCAAGGTGTAATGTATACAGGAGATAAAATCTTAATTTGTAGACCATCTCCAAACCAATAAAGTGGTAATTCAGTATCTGAAAAATAATTTCCATTGTAAGAACAGTAAACATATTTTTCTCTAGTCCATTCTAACCAATCTTGTTCCCATTCAGAAGGTTGAAATAATATAAAACGTATTAAACTTTTTCCTAATATTAATAAAGGTAATCTAATGTATCTTCTAAAAATAGCTTGGATAATTAATGCTGGTCCTCTAATTGAATGAGAATTTGAAAAATCAAATTTTTCAGATTCTATTTGACTCATATGTTCTATAGAATTTCTATGATCTTTATTAGAAGTAATAACCTGATTAGCTCGTAAGAAAAAAGATGAACGTGGTTTGTTTTCTAAAAATCTATAAAAATGACTATAAATATTTTGCGATCTACCTACTGTTGTTTCTTCAATAAAACTACGCACAAAAGATATTCTTCGTCTTCTACGTGTTAAATTTTTTTTTGAAAATTCAAATTCATAATCAAATGATGAAGATTTTAATTGATTTTTCCAAATAGGAATTTTCTTTTTTAAATCCAAATAGTTATTAGATATATCTATTTTATAAAAAATTTTTTTTAAGCGATTTAAACGTTGAATATTTAATTGCCAACGTGGTAAATAACTTCGATTTGTTAATAAAGAGAATATAGTATCTTTTTTCTGATTCATTAACCAAAAAGATTCATGTTTGACAATTTTAGATTGGTTACGCAAAGAATTATCTAATCTGATATCATAACTTTTACGTATGCGCTTATTTAGTGAATTCAATGAATAAATATACTTTCTAATAGTATAACTTAATTCATTTAAATGAAAATTTTTTTTTCTAAAATATTGATTAATATGGTCGATGTGAATGCTTTTTTGATTTATAGAACTAATTTTTTTTTGAACATTATTTTCTTTTTCTTGATCTAATTGGTAGATTTTCTTATCTAAAATTTTATTAAAATGAAACAAACGATTTTTTTTGTTTTCATCCCATGTTTTGTGCATACTACCATTTATATAGTTGAATTCAATTAAATCCTTCAAATTATTTTGAATAATTGATAAACTAATTGGATAATTATGCAATAATCTTTTTTGACCATTACTGAAACATGCTTGAAAAAAAAATTGAGAAAAATGTTTTTTATGTAAAGGTATTTTTTCAACGTTAAAAGGCACATTTGTTTGATTCCGTAATTTAGATTGATTAGAACTTAACATGAAATGTGTTAAACGTGATGATTTATCACGGTTGTAAAATGTATCAGGCCATGTATGATGTAATGTTTTATATCTTATTGTGTGTATTTTTTTACCAATAGGTACCATAGATACTCTACCAATATAAGATAAAAAAATTCCTATTATAATTGGAGGAAAAAGCCAATGTACTATACGTTTGGCAATACGATATATAGAAGGAGAATCTGATTGTAATTTAGATAATAAAAACCAACTTAATTTAAAAAATAACAATTGACCACTTATCCAACCTATAATGCTTCCTAAACAAAATATAGGAATATGACTATATTGAAATAAAAAAATACTTAATAATCTTGTAAAAACTGGATTGGGAAGTACTATAGGATTTATGATCTGTAATACAAAACTTTCTAGAAAAGCTATTCTTACTCTTGGATCAAAAAATGCATATTTATAATTAGGAATAAGATGAAAAACAGGATCAAATTCTATTATCTTCAAATAATTCCATATTAGGAAGAAAGGTAATAAAAAATTAAATAAATGAGGTTTAAACCATACTTCATATAAAGAAGTATAATAAATAGACAAAAACATTAAAAATTGTGCTATTAAAAATCCACTAATTCCTGCTATAAAAATTCCTTTGGCTGCTCCTGCATCAACCATTTTACTTTGTTGATTTTCTTCTTCTAATAAAAGAACTCTAATAGATAATAATTGAGAAGGAGCCAAAGGAAAAGTGGTTAGTATACCATAATATATACCAATTAAAAATCGAGTAGATAAAAGATTGTAACCGAATAATTCGGGAAAAAATATGGTCATATAAAAATAATACAAGTATAAATTATATTTAATAATTCGTTACACATTTTTATGTGTAATACATCTAACATAGATAAAATATCTCTTGTGAGCTAAAAATAACTATTGTGAAATATGGAAAACATACATAAATCATTTCTAATGATGATTTTTGCTAAGCAAAAATCATCATTAGAAATGATTTATTTTTAATAAATAAATAAAAAACTAAACATTAAGTTGATTTTTTTTTACTAATCCTGTCCATCCTAATTCTTCTAAACTTAAGTTTCGTCTTAAAGGACGAGTAACAAGTTCTAAAACATCTCTTGCATTGGTAAATCCATGAATTTGAGCAAATGTAAATTCAACAGACCATTTAGTACTAATTCCTCTAGCTTCTAAAGGATTTGCATGAGCCATACCAGTAATTGCTAAATCTGGTTGTAATTCTCTCATACGTTGTATTTGATTGTAATTATCAGGTTTTTCTACTATTCTCGGCATAGGAACCCCCATTTCTAAACAAGTTTTTTGTAGTAATGCAAGTTCTGCAGCCTGATATCTTTTATCCATGTAAGGAATACCTATTTCATATACTATCATACCACAACGAATTAAAAAACGAGCTAAAGAAATTTCTAACAAATTATCACCCATAAAAAATACTGATTTACCACGTACTAAATCCAAATAATCTGTAAGTCCATCCCATATTTGTTTTTCTCTTTCTTCCAGCCCAAACGGTTGAATTTCAAATACAGAACAAATCTTTTCAATCCATGCTCTTGTTCCATCAGGACCAATCGGAAATGGAGCACTAATTAATTTACATTTCCTACGACGCATTAAAGTTGTAGCAGTACGACTTAAAAAGGGATTTACACCACAAACATATACTCCTTCTCCTATAGCTGGTAATTCTGTATATCTTTGTGAAGGCAACCATCCAGCAACTTGAATAGATTGTTTTTTCAATTCTAAAGTTAATTGTGATGCTATTGACGAAGGAACAGAACCAAATAAAACTAAAGGTGGATGCTTCGTAACATTAATTTCTGGGGATGCATTTTTTTTAAGAGGTAAAAAAGAAAATAAATTTTGTATAGGTTGATCATTATCAACATTAATATCTCTTTGTTTTTTATATTCAGGACATCGATGAGCCATAGATGCTAAAACAGTATCTTCTCCTTGAGTAAAAGCATAATCTAATCCATTAGCTCGAGCTACAACAATTGGAATACTAATTTCTGCTTCTAATTTAGGAGCCATCCCTTCAAGATTCATTTTGATAATTTCAGTTGTACAAGTACCAATCCATACAATTACTGATGGATTCCTATCTTTTTTGATTTGAAGACAAAGACGTTTTAGTTCTTCATAATCATTTAATTGAGCTGATATATCTCCTTCTTCAAGTTCTGCCATAGCATATCTAGGTTCTGCAAAAATCATTACTCCTAAAGCATTTTGAAGAAAATATCCACATGTTTTAGTACCTACTACTAAAAAAAAACTATCTTCAATTTTTTGATAAAGCCATGCAACACAACTAATTGGACAAAAAGTATGATAATTTCCTGTTTCACATTCTAGAGTTAAAGTATTAGGTGTTTGATTCAATCCCATAGATAGTTATTAATTTTTTTTCAAATAAATAATAGTTAAAGTTTTTTTATCAGAATATTTGTTATTCAAGTTATACCATTAAAAAGTCCAATTCATTATCTGTTACTGAATTAATAGTAGAATTAGACGGATTTAAATAGAAATCTGATAATAAACTGAATAATTCACGATCAGGTACTTCTTTAGGTACAACACCTTCTGGTTGAGATAAGATTTGATCTGCAATATTAAGATAATAATCACAAACATAATTTAAAGTTTGATCTAGTTCTGCCATTTCAAATAATGTTTTACCTTTGACTCTAGAAACTCTAATATCTTCGATTAAAGGTAATACTTCTAATACAGGCATTGGACAAGCTTCTACGTATTTATCAATTAGATCTCGTTTAGATGTACGATTTCCAACTAAACCTGCTAATCTTAAAGGATGAGTACGTGCTTTTTCTCTAACAGATGCTGCAATTCTATTAGCAGCAAATAATGCATCAAATCCATTATCAGTAATAATTATGCAATAATCTGCATAATTTAATGGTGCAGCAAATCCTCCACATACTACATCTCCTAATACATCAAATAAGATAATATCATATTCATAAAAAGCATTTAATTCTTTTAAAAGTTTTACAGTCTCACCTACCACATAGCCACCACAACCAGCTCCTGCTGGAGGTCCGCCAGCTTCTACACAATCCACTCCTCCATATCCTTTATATATTACATCTTCAGGCCAAACATCTTCATAGTGATAATCTTTAGATTGAAGAGTATCTATAATAGTTGGTATCAGAAAACCAGTTAACGTAAATGTACTATCATGTTTTGGATCACATCCTATTTGTAATACTCGCTTTCCACGTCTAGCCAACGCAATTGAAATATTACAGCTAGTAGTAGATTTTCCAATGCCACCTTTTCCATATACAGCTATTTTCATTTACAATCCTCCTTTGATATGATGATATTGTTCAATTTTCAAGAAGAAATATTTAAAATAAATATTTTTTTCAATTAAGTTATTGAAAACCTATTTTTAATGATAGCACAATTTTCTTTCTCTTGACTAGGGGAATACAAAGAATGTTTAATATTTTGTTTTGAAGAAAGATTCTCAAATCTAAAAGATTAAATAGATTTTAAACTTTGGTAATACCCAATTTTATTATACTAAATTAATTTAGAAACCATCCGTAACTATGAAGTCCTTTACCTAATAAATTAACACCTAAAAAGCATATCCATATTATAAAAAATCCAAAAGAAGCTATAAGAGCTGAGATTTCTTGAGGCCAATTTTTGGCTATACGACTATGTATGTAAATTGCAAATATTAACCATGTAATTAATGCCCATGTTTCTTTAGGATCCCAATTCCAATAAGATCCCCAAGCTTCATTTGCCCATACTGCTCCTGACATAATTCCAATAGTTAAACAAGGAAATCCAACGCTAATAATTTTAAAGCTCCAATAATCTAATTGAGTAATTATATTACTAATTTTTCTATCTAAACAAAAATCAACCAAGTTCATATTTTTTGGTTTGATCACAAAATTATTGAAATCATTAAAAGATTTCATTTGAATAGAATTATTATTAAGCACAATATGTGGTGATATTGAACTAAATAATTTATTTTTTTTTATAGACAATAATGTCATTGATAATAACGAACCAAATAGAAGAGATGCATAACTTACAATCATCATTGTAACATGCATTATTAACCAATAAGACTGTAAAGCAGGGATTAAAAAATTCATTTGTTGCATTTCTTGAGGTAATCCCAATATTGCAAATCCATAAATAAACATTGTTACTGGACTTAAAATGAGACCTAACCAACTATTATTAGCGTTTTGTAATAAAAGATATATTAAGGTTAAACTCCATGCCAAAAAAATAGTTGATTCATATAAATTACTTAAAGGAAAATGTTTTGAAGTAAACCATCTATTTGTCAGCAATATCATAATACTAATATTAGATAATAATATAAATATATTGCCGCATTTTTTTACTAAAATAGTATTTATTATGCTATAATGCATAATAAAACATATTGTAGCAATAAACAAACTATATAAAGAAAATAAAATAGTTAAAGATTCAAAATTATTTAGTGTGATCATAAATGATTTATATTTTTTTTCAATTATAGAGAATACTATTTATTCTCTTTTTTAAAAAAGTATACTATTTTTTATAGTATATAGCAAAAAACGAATTTATTAGTATTCTTATTATTATTTCACATTGCCGCCACTCGGATTCGAACCGAGATGCTAAAGCACTGCTTCCTAAGAGCAGCGTGTCTACCAATTTCACCATGGCGGCTCATAATATATTGTTATATTGATAACATATCACTGTCAATATTTGATCTGCATTTTTGTATAACTTTTAATAAAAAATTTACTAAAAAAATACAAGTGTAAATACATACTAATTCATTAGTAGAATTCAAAAACTAATAATCTAAGCTAATGATGTTATATCATTGGTTTTAAAATGAAAGAACATCATTAATTTCATTAAAATAGATATATAACTTTTAAAAAAATAAAAAAGATACAAAATAGTATGATAACTGATATAAAATAATTATATTTTTGCTTCAAAATATATACTTTACTGTAAATATATATTTTGTGCTACTCTTCAGAAGAAGAGACATTTTGAGTTAGTACATACTTATATTTTTTATATAAGTAACATATAAACAATAATAGTTTATAATATTTAATTATAATTCAAGGAGATTTTCATGAATCCTTTGATTTCTGCTGCTTCTGTAATTGCTGCTGGATTAGCTGTAGGTTTAGCATCTATTGGACCTGGTCTTGGACAAGGAACTGCTGCTGGTGCAGCTGTTGAAGGTATTGCACGACAACCAGAAGCTGAAGGTAAAATTCGAGGTACTCTGTTATTGAGTTTGGCTTTCATGGAAGCTTTAACTATTTATGGCTTAGTAGTTGCTTTAGCATTATTATTTGCAAATCCTTTTGTATAATTTTTTTTACAAAGTCTTTTTTTTATAACAACTTCATTGTATATAAAAGTAGATTTTATTTTTCTATTTTAGAAAAATAAAAAATTATGAATTTACTTTTTGAATATATTATATATATTCAAAAAGTAAAAGATATTATTTTATATCAAAAAATTATAAAAGAATAATATCTTTAAAAAAATATAAATTATTGGAGATAGAGATGAACAATAGTAGTAACCTGGTGATGCTCTGGGAATTTTGGTCACCAGCAGGAGGATTTGCTTTTAATACTAATCTGTTAGAGACTAATTTAATTAATTTAGCAGTAGTCATTGGTGTACTAGCTTATTTTGGTAAAGGAGTGTGTGCGAACTAAATATTGAAATAATTAATGTTGGATTAAGAACCAACTGTAATTTGGCTAAAAATTATACTTAAAAGGAATGATTTATATAGAGTAATCTACATGAAAACAATAGCATTTCAATTAATTACAAGTGAAATATTTCTTAGTAATATTTTATTTGTAAAAGATAAGATCTAAAGGTTAAATACAAAATTGAAGTAATTTTTTTTTTGGAAGGTATTTAAAACCTTAATCATAATAAATGTTATATCATTATTATGATTTATTATTTTTTTTGATAAAGAACACTCTTATCAATATATAGAGCCAAAATAATATTCATATTTTGATTATTTTAATACTGAAAAAAATATACAACCTAAAGATCAACTTAAAATATTTCAATAATTAGTTACACTGACAAAATTATTTTGTCAGAAGAACCCTTAAATTGAACTTAATATCAAGGGAATACTCAGTTAATATAAAATATTGAAACAAAATATTCTTGAAAAAGAATGTTGTTGTAAATATTGAAATATACTAAGTAAGAAAGCTGAATGAATTGAAAAATTCATGTTCAGTTTGGGAAGAGATGATTTGATTTAAAATCATCTACTTTCATTAAGTACCTTATTAAAAAATCGCAAAGAAGCTATTTTAAGTACTATTCGTGATGCAGAACAAAGATATCAAGAAGCTACTAATGAACTTCAAAAAGCTTATGAACGTTTAAATCAAGCTAAAATCAAAGCTGAAGAAATTCGTGTAAAAGGTACTGAACAAATAGAAAAAAGTAAAAAAGAATTAATTCAGGCTGCAAATGAAGATGCTAAACGTTTGGAAGAATCTAAAAATGTAACTCTTCATTTAGAAGAACAAAGAGCTATTGAAAAAGTGAGACAACAAGTCTCTAGGTTAGCGCTAGATCGAGCATTACAAACTTTAAATAATCGTTTAAAATTGTCTGATTCTGATTTACATGAACGTATTATTGATTATCATATTGGTTTGTTAAAATCTATGACTATTAATAATATTTAGCAAAAAAGTGATATTTTTCAAATAAAATATTTGGTGTACTGATGGTTAAAATTCGCCCTGACGAAATCAGTAGTATTATCCTTAAACAAATTGAGCAATATAGTCAAGAAATTAAAGTTGCTAATATTGGTACAGTCCTTCAAGTAGGTGATGGGATTGCTCGTATTTATGGATTGGATCAAGTTATGGCAGGTGAACTTCTAGAATTTGCAGATGGCACTATAGGTATTGCTTTAAATTTAGAATCAGATAACGTTGGTGCTGTACTTATGGGAAGTGGATTAACTATTCAAGAAGGAAGTTCAGTAAAAGCTACTGGAAAAATTGCTCAAATTTCTGTAGGTGAAGCATATTTGGGTCGTGTAGTTAATGCATTAGCACGTCCTATTGATGGAAAAGGTGATATTGAGGCTGTTGAATCTCGACTTATTGAATCTCCTGCTCCTGGAATTATTGGTCGAAGATCAGTATATGAACCAATGCAAACAGGTTTAATTGCTATTGATGCTATGATTCCTATAGGACGAGGACAAAGAGAATTAATTATCGGAGATCGTCAAACTGGAAAAACAGCAGTTGCAACAGATACTATTTTGAATCAAAAAGGACAAAATGTTATTTGTGTATATGTAGCTATTGGCCAAAAAGCTTCTTCAGTTGCACAAGTTGTCAATACGTTCGAAGAACGTGGTGCTTTAGATTACACTATCATTGTTTCAGAACCAGCAAATTCTCCTGCTACATTACAATATCTTGCTCCTTATACTGGTGCAACATTAGCTGAATATTTTATGTATAAAGGACGTCATACTCTTGTAGTATATGACGATTTATCTAAACAAGCTCAAGCTTATAGAGAAATGTCATTATTATTGAGACGCCCACCAGGTAGAGAAGCTTATCCTGGAGATGTATTTTATTTACATTCTCGTTTATTAGAACGAGCAGCTAAATTAGGATCTGAATTAGGTGAAGGAAGTATGACTGCTTTACCTATTGTTGAAACTCAAGCCGGTGATGTTTCTGCATATATTCCAACTAATGTAATTTCTATTACAGATGGACAAATCTTCTTATCAGCTGATTTATTTAACGCAGGTATCCGTCCAGCTATTAATGTAGGTATTTCTGTTTCTCGTGTAGGATCTGCTGCACAAATTAAAGCTATGAAACAAGTAGCAGGTAAATTAAAATTAGAGTTAGCTCAATTTGCAGAATTAGAAGCTTTTGCTCAATTTGCATCTGATTTAGATAAAGCTACTCAAAATCAATTAGCAAGAGGTCAACGTTTACGTGAACTTCTAAAACAATCTCAATCTGCACCTTTGTCAGTTGAAGAACAGGTGGCAACTATTTTTACAGGAGTAAATGGTTTTTTAGATGTTTTAGAAGTATCACAAGTTAAATCTTTTTTGATTGAATTACGTGAATATATTGTAAATAATAAACCAAAATTTTTAGAAATTATTCGTTCAACTAAAACTTTTACAGATGAAGCTCAATCTATCTTAAAAGAAGCTATTCAAGAACATACAGAAATTTTCTTATCTCGTTAATTAAATAGTAAATAACAATTTCTTGGTTAAGTATATTTCTTAATATCTCTTAATCAAGAAATTGCTTTACTATTACACAATGAAATATTCATTAAATATTAATCAGAACTTAATTTGAAATAATTCAATATTATTATGGCATCTTCAGAAGATAATCGTCCCGTATTTCCTTTTACTGCAATTGTTGGTCAAGAAGAAATGAAATTAGCTCTTTTATTAAATGTTATTGATCCAAAAATTGGAGGTGTTATGATTATGGGAGATCGTGGTACAGGAAAATCTACTACAGTACGTGCTTTGGTAGATCTTTTACCTGAAATACAAGTTGTAGCTGACGATCCTTTTAATTCTGATCCTTTTGATCCTGAATTAATGAGTCAAGAAGTTAGACAAAGAATAAGACACGAAGAACAATTACCTATTATTAGTACTAAAATTTCTATGGTAGATTTACCTTTAGGGGCCACAGAAGATCGAGTTTGTGGTACTATTGATATAGAAAAAGCTTTAACTGAAGGAGTTAAAGCTTTTGAACCAGGTTTATTAGCTAAAGCCAATCGAGGTATTTTATATGTAGATGAAGTGAATTTATTAGATGATCACTTAGTAGATGTACTTTTGGATGCAGCAGCTTCTGGTTGGAATACTGTTGAACGTGAAGGGATTTCTATATCACATCCTGCACGTTTTATTTTAATAGGTTCAGGCAATCCCGAAGAAGGTGAATTACGTCCTCAATTATTAGATCGTTTTGGAATGCATGCTCAAGTAGGTACAGTTAAAGATGCAGAACTTCGTGTCAAAATTGTAGAACAAAGAGCAAGTTTTGATGAAGATCCTATTGCTTTTCGTAAAGCATATGACTTATCTCAAATTAATTTGAGTAATCAAATCAAAAAAGCTAGAGAACGTTTGTCAACTGTCAAAATTGATTATGATTTACGTGTTAATATTTCTAAAATATGTTCTGAATTAAATGTTGATGGTTTAAGAGGTGACATAGTAACTAATAGAGCTGCTAAAGCTTTAGTAGCGTTAGGTGATCGTAATGAAGTAACTCCAAAAGATATTTTAACTGTTATTCCACTTTGTTTACGTCATCGTTTAAGAAAAGATCCATTGGAATCTATTGATTCAGGACTCTTAGTTAAAGAGAAATTTAGTGAAATTTTCGGTTATACTAGTAAAAGCAATTAAATAAAATTATATTTTGTATAATTATTTTCTTTATACAGGATATCATCATATAAGCTCTACTTGCTATTTCAGCATACTTTATATTATGATATCCTGTATAAAAAAATGCCTTAATAGCTCAGTGGTAGAGCGGTCGGCTGTTAACCGATTGGTCGTAGGTTCAAGTCCTACTTGAGGCGTTCCAATTTTAATGGTTATTTTTTTTTATTAACTTCTTTGAAGTATTCAACTAGAATAAATCGAGTACTTATTTTGATAATGTTTTGTTGAGGAAATGTTATAGAAATGTATTTGGTAAAATTTTTATCATTGTTTTTATAGTCATTCATAAGATATTTTTTTTTAAAAAAAAAATATCTTAATCTAAGATATTCAACTTGATGAAACATTATTTTAATCTTTAAATTTTTCTCAAGAAATTCTTTAATTATTTCTCTTTGTAAGAAAATAGGTAAAGAATTAGTAATTGAAAGTCTAAAGCTAAATATTTCTTAGTTTTATTATCTAAAACAAGCAATTGAATCTGATTTAATAAATGTTTAGATATCTTAATAAGATAATTATTTTGATAAAAAGAAATTTCTGTCGATTGAAAAATAGATTGATCTATTTTAGGATTAAAATAAAATTTAGTGTACGGAATTAATCTATGTCTAATACGATTTCTAGACATTTTTAGAAAACGGTTAGTAGGATCATACCATATAGTAGATTTCCAAGATTTAATTAAAAAAAATATATGTTCACGAGTAATATTTAATAAAGGTCTAATGATCTTATTTGTGAAAGATTGAATTTTTATACATTTGTATGTATCTTCTTGATAATTAATATGGTATAATACAGTATTAATTAAAAAAAACATTTTGGTATAAATTTTATTTACAATTTTTTTTTCCCAATTTATAGACTGAAGACCATTCATGCCTGATCCTCTTAATAAATGGGCTAAAAAAGTTTCTACCCGATCATTTTTTGTATGAGCAGTAATAATAAATTGATATTCATGATAATGAGCAATTTTTTTTATAATTGAATATCTCCAATCTCGTGCATTTTCTTCTGAGGTAATTTTTTTATTTGATATCGCTTGATAATAATCAACATTCATATTTGTAGTTAATTGAGATACATAATTAGCTTGTAATTTAGATATAGAGTTCCATTGATGATCACAATGAATAACACCAAATTTCCAATTCCATTTTTTTTTTAATTGATATAAAATATGAATTAAAAAAATAGAATCTTGCCCTCCAGATACACAAATTAACAACTTTGTGTAAGGTTTTAGTAAGTTTTTTGATCCAACTAAATTATTGATGATGTACAATATACTGACTTTGTTTTTGTAATAACTATTATTATCCATAATAATGAGTATTATACCAATTTGTTGTTATAACAAATTGGTATATTAAGTTTTTTATAAATTTCTATAGATAATATTTTGTAAATCTTCTTTAAAAAGAATGTTTTTTTCTAAAAGTTTATTTTTTATTTCTTTAAATAAATGTTGATTTCTCATAAAAAATTGAATTAAATAATAATAACTTTCTAATATTGATCCATAAGTTAGTAATTCTTCATTTTTTTGATTATTTTCATTTAATCGATTTCTTTGATAAAAAATATCTTCTGTCCAAGAAAATCGTGAAAATCGATTCGAAGCTATAAAACGTTTAATAAACGCTATTTCACTATTATTTGGCACTTCAGTTTGAGGACGTTGAAAAATGGCATTTGTATTTGCTATTTTTTTAAATGAATTAAAATTATAAATACCTTCAAATAAATTATGAGATTTGTGTTTGATGTGGCTATTCATTGCTACTTTTTCTAGATACATATCTGGGTTCCATAAAGTTTTTCTTCTAGTTCTTTTATAGAGTGATGAATGAGTTTGTTGTGCTTGATATAATATATATAAAATTGATAATAGTTCTTCATTAACAAATAAATATCTTTGACGAAAAATTAAATTTCTTGAAGAAATAGCTGCAGGATTCCAAACAGGTCGATTTTGAATAAAAACTAAATCATTTTCTGGAGGTTCATATTCTAAAAGTTGATTAGATAAAATAGGTAACCCCATAATAGATACTCGTTGTTTCATGAAAATATTATAAAAATAGTAGTCTAAATCTTTAGTTACTAAAGGTTTCATAATATCCCATGATCTATGATAAATACTAGAATAAGGTTTTTCTTTTTCAAAGAGATTTGGTTCATATGTTATATGATTAAAATATCTTTTTATTGAAAAAAACGATAAAGGTTCGTCAATTTTTTTGAGTAAATCAAATATTATATTTCTAGATAAATGCAAACGTTCTGTTTTTATTGACCAAAAAACATTAAATATTATATACTGATTAGATTCTTCTAAAGAATCTAATTGATTAAAAGAACTAAAGTCCAACTGTTCTTTATTAATATTTATTTTAGGTGGTAATACACTATTTGCTTTTTCAATATTTACTAAAGGAACTTGTTGTCTAAATTTTGGAATAAATTTGCAAGTTGTATTTTCAATATTTAGTATATCGAAATGAGCAAATTCTTTGAAAATACTTTCAAATAGGTTTATTGCTATATCTAGATCATGTTTTAATTCTACATTTAAGTTAATCAAATTTTCATTAAATGTTTTTTTGGTAAAAAAATAATGAACATCAATTGCTGCTAATCCAGCTAAAGAACTCAAAATCTGAGGCAAAATGTTTAATTGAGTAATTGTTGATTCTAAATAATTTGGTTGTAAATAAGCTTTAGATAGATAATAAAATCTAGGTTTCCATATATTATATTTTAATTGAAGTGGTACCATTGGATTAGGTTGTACTAATGTAGTTTGTATTATACTTCTTCCTATTTGATACAATAATATCTCTATATTTCTTTGAGAAATATGATCTAAGTTATCATTATTATTAATCCGTATTTCACGATAAAGTACTAATCGAAGATTATCAATATTAAAATATTGACTTCTTGTTTCTAAACTAGTTAAAAATGCTTGATTAGCAAAACAAGCTAAGTCTCTTAAATTAAATCCCATAGTGTTATTGCTAAATTCTTCATACCATTCATGTCCAATTTGAATATTTATATTTTTTCTTTTTAAGAAGTTAATAAAAACTTGAGGTCTTCTAAAATTACTAGGTATACGTACATTAATCAACCTATCAAAACGTTTTGTGGATATAAAACCAGGATCTAAATAACTAGTATTTTCACATGAAGCAAAAAATAATAATTTTTTATGAGTAATAAGTTTTTGAGTTATATCTTTTAATAAAAGACGTAATATTAGGAGTATACATTGCTCTTTAGTTTTTGATATAAACTTCTTAGAGGAATATATTTTTTCTAAATTAGGTATCCAAAATATGCATGTATCCATATTATCAATAAAATAACTAATTGCATAATATTGAATGATATTTTCTCTTAAAAAATATAAAGAGCTATCATTTTCTAAAGCATTATCTTCAAATTCTAAAACATCTATTAATTGATCAATGGCAAAATATACTATAGGGATATTTGTATCTGTTGCTAGACTTTTTACTAAATATGATTTACCTGTATCTTCAGGACCTATTAACAAAATAGCTCTTGAATGTAAATTTGATAATTCTAATGATATAGGTAAATAAGTTTTATTTAACGCTGAAGAAGGTTCATACATATCTAATAAATGATTATTTTTTTTATAAAAAGAAAATGAAATAACTTGTTGTTTATTTCTGTATATTTCATTTTCTTTTTCATACCACTTCATTGGAACATTTATTATTTTTTTTAAATAGACTAAACCTTCTTGAGCTAGAGTTATATAATTATTTTTTTTATAAACATTTTCATTTAAATCACCTAAGCTAAGATTAAGCAAAAATGTTTCTGGAATTATTAATTTTAAACCTAAATCTCTTTGATCTGTATATAAATCTAAATCATTATTTTTTAACCATATAGATTCTAAAAAAATACCAATTGTTTTTGAAATATAAAGTCTAATCCAAATAGACCATTTTTGTAAAGATAAATCATATTGCTCTTTTAAAAGATCTTTCTTATTACTTAAAGAAGTAAATAAAAAATTTTTGTTTTTTTTTCTATTTTGTAAAACTAATAAATTGAGTTCTGTATTCCAAGATGGATATAAAAGACATTTTATTTTTTCAAAAAAGATCCATAGTAGAAGACTAGTTCCTCCTAATAAAAAACTAAACCAATAATGAGATAAAAAAGTAATCACAGTATTGATATATGTAAAAAAAGTATAGTTGAAAGAACTAAAATAGAGAAAGTTTCTTTTTTGTGATAAAGATTGATAATCAATTACTTTATTGCGTTTTTTATTAACTAAAGAATCTACATAATATTTTGTATCTTTTAAAAGATTAAATATATTGTTTCTATCATAAATTTCTGAAATATCTTTAAAATGTTTTCTATCAATTAAATTGAATTTTACATAATGTGAAATATTCTGACATAAAGTTAAAAATATCTTACTTAGTAAATTCACTATAAAAAGACACCCTTCTTGGGTTAAACCCCAAGAAGAATATTTTCCAAGGAATTTAGTTTGATTTTTAATATATAAATCTAATTGAGATTTATCATTTTTATTAATTAATATTGATTCATTTTGAATATTTTTTTTCAAATTGTTTGATCTCAAAATATCAAATTTATGATTGGATTGATTTTTAGAATTGAATTCCAAATTATTATTAGAGATATATTCTAATGTTTTCCAAAAATCAAATTTATTTAAAGAATAAATTTCGTTTATATTATTGTAATAAATTTTTGTTTTTGAAAGATTTGACACAATGTGTTTTGTATCTTGTTGATTTATAAAGTAAGTTTTTTGATTACAATCAAATTCTTTAAATTCATAATATTTATATAAATTATTATGAATTTTATTTTTTTG
>Ga0209594_1000031_pt1:100000-114669 | contig 114669 bp, 94 predicted proteins | sample AshMeaCrysSpring_FD_184126 | JGI IMG/M metagenome (GOLD analysis project Ga0209594, IMG submission 184126) | Groundwater microbial communities from Big Spring, Nevada to study Microbial Dark Matter (Phase II) - Ash Meadows Crystal Spring... | ecosystem: Environmental > Aquatic >...
ATTATGATTTATTATTTTCTTCTATTGGATGTCTTTGTGGAGGAATATTAATTTTTCAAGGATGGCGTTTAGATCCTATATTATTATTATGTCAAATGATGTCAGGAGGTACTGCTATTTTTTTCATAGGAGAAACTATTTGGCTTCGTAATATTGATATAAAAAAAGAACAAATGAATTCTAATGCATATATAAGTCTTATGAAAAAAAACAAAAAGATTTATCATAATGTTTTTTATCATATTCAAGAATATGATAAAAAAAAATATCAATTATTGAATTTAAATATTGTATTTCTTGATTTAGATTATACATTTCCAATTGATTTTTTTTAAAAATCTAGAAATACTTGGTATCAAGTTTTATTTAATACATATAAAGTCTATTTTAATAAAAAGGGTCCATTAAATATAGGGGCTCCTATATTTAATGGACCCTTTTTAAACCAAACTTACAATCCACTTCTTCCCCATACAACTAATGATAAAGAAAACGTAAAAATAACCATCAAAGATGCCCAACCTAGATTAACTATATCCATAAGAATCTCTCCATTTTATTTCAAATTTTATACTCAAATTTCCTACTTAATAATATCATTAACTATAACAAATTTCCAAGATCATTTTCGTCAAATGATCAATAAAATGTATATTTTTAATAAAAATATTGTCATGATAGAGAAATCTCTATTATAATAATAAATTAAGATTATATATTTGTAAAATAAATGAATATTTATATCGTGTCAGGGTATTTTAATACAGCATCACAAATAGTATATCATTGAAAGTACTAATATATAATCCTTAAAATGATGGAAAATAAAAAAAAATTGTAATTAAGGCGACACCCAGATTTGAACTGGGAATCAAGGATTTGCAATCCTCTGCCTTACCATTTGGCCATGCCGCCTATATAGGCTTTATTCAAGATTAGAGTTAATACAACTCTTACCTTACAACATACTAAGCTAATTCTATAATCTAGTCAAGTCTTTCTAAAAACATAATATGGATTGATTGATATTTTTTTATTGATATATCACATATATATCGTATAAGTAATGTGTATATTAATACACATTAAGGTATAGTTGTAATTAATTTGAAAATACTTTACATATAAAATATATTAATGAAATTAATAAATAATAATCAAAAAAATGTTTTCACATTACCTGATTTTATAGAAATTCAAACAAAAAGTTTTCAATATTTTTTACAATATTATCTTTTAGAAGAATTAAAAAAATTTCCAGATATCAAACATCCTGATGGAATAGAATTTAAAATTCTACCAGAAACATTTAAATTAAGTAGACCTCTCTTTTCAGAAAGAGAAATATTAAGAAAAGGAGAAACTTACGAAAGTACACTATATGTAAGTGGACAAATAATAAATACAATTACTGGTAATGCAAAATTACAATCTATTCCAATAGGCAAAATTCCATTAATGACTCCTCAAGGAACGTTTATTGTTAATGGTGTTTCTTGGGTAATTGTTTCTCAAATTTTAAGAAATCCTGGTATTTATTATACATCTTCACATGAAGGATTACCTAATGCTACTATCATTTTTGCTCCAAGATTAGAACTAGATAGAGAGCTTAAAGGCCGTTTTAGTAATAAATCTCTTAAAATTGAAATTGATAAAAAAGGACGTATTTGGGCACGTATCACAGGAAAATATAAAATTCCAATAATATTACTTTTATTATCTATGGGAAAAAATATAGATGAGATACCTAACGAACTTAAAAGTAAAGAACATAATCATCAAATAGATGATATATTAATGAATTTCAACGAAAAAATATTTTCATTATATGAACAAATTAGAGATACTACTAAGAATAGGGTTCGTGATTCTTTGATAACTCAAACTTTGATACAACATTTAAAACACATTTATTATTTAGGATTTAATGGCAGAAAAAATTTAAATAAAAGATTAAATTTAAAAACAAAAAATAATGAGACTTCTCTGTTAGCTGATGATGTGATTACTGCTACTATCTATCTATTAAAATTTTGGAATAATTCATCATCTTATATAGATGATATAGATCATTTGCAAAATAAATACGTGAAATCTGTGGGTCATCTATATCGTGAACAATTTAGACTAGCACTCGTTAATTTAGCAAAAGCTATATTGAGAAATTTACGTGGGGCAGTAGCTAGAAGACGGTCTTTGTATCCAAAAAATTTAGTTAGTTCCAGTATATTGAAATCTACTTTTAGTCATTTTTTTGGTTGTCATGAATTAAGTCAATATCTTGATCAAACTAATTCATTATCAGATTTAATCCATAAAAGAAAAATTAGTTTATTAGGTCCTGGTGGTTTAACTAGGACTACTGCAAGTTTTCGGATTAGAGATATTCATCCTAGTTATTATGGTCGTATTTGTCCAATTGAAACTGCAGAAGGGTTAAATGCAGGTCTTATATGTTCTTTGGCTATATATGCACAAATTAATAAACAAGGTATTATTGAAAATTTGGTATATAATCAAGCTTCTTTTAATCAAAAAAGAATATCTTTACAATATATCGATGCTAAAGATGACGAAGAACTTAAAATTTCCATGGGAACACGTTTAGCCATAGGCTATAAAGGACATAATCAAGAAGCAACACCAGTTTTATATAAACAAGAATTTATTTCTATGCCATGGCATGAAATAAATGTTAGAAACATTTTACATGTTCAATTTTTTTCAGTAGGTACATCTTTAATTCCATTTCTTGAACATGATGATGCAAATAGAGCTTTAATGGGATCTACTATGCAAAGACAAGCAGTCCCATTATTAAATCCTATACAACCTATCGTAGGAACAGGAATTGAAGCACAAGTAGCTTTAGATTCTGGAGTTGTTTTAAAATCTTTATCAAATGGATATATTCAATATGTAGATGGTAATTACATTGAACAATGCTGTATTGATAAATCTATAAATAGATTCAATTTAATAACATATCAAAATTCAAGTAATGGTACATGTATTCATCAAAAACCTATAGTTAAAATAGGAGATATAATTCAAAAAGGACAAATTTTAGCTGATGGTGAGGTAACGGTCAATGGTGAATTATCATTAGGCAAAAATATTCTAGTGGCTTATATGCCATGGGAAGGATATAATTTTGAAGATGCTGTTTTAATTAATGAACGTCTTGTATATGAAGATATTTTTACTTCATTACATATTGAAAAATATTCAATTGAAACTTATATTACTGATTTAGGAGATGAAAAAATTACACGAGAAATTATTCATGTTAATCAACATTTACTAAGACATTTAGATGAGGATGGATTAGTTTCAATAGGTTCATGGGTAGAACCTGGTGATATTTTAGTCGGAAAATTAACACCTATTGAACCCCAAGATCAATTTCGTTCTCCAGAAGGAAGGTTAATGCAAGCAATTTTTGGATTACAAGAAATTACTAGTAAAGAAAGCTCTTTAAAAGTCCCTCCAGGAGGACAAGGTAGAGTAATTGATGTTCAAGTTATTACTAATAATTGGTCTATTGAAAATAATAATAAAATTAATAATATTAAAACTGTTCATGTATATATACTACAAAAAAGAAAAATTCAATTAGGTGATAAAATAGCTGGACGACATGGTAACAAAGGGATTATATCTAAAATTTTACCTCAGCAAGATATGCCATACTTGCAAAATGGTGTTCCTATAGATATGGTATTAAGCCCTCTTGGTGTTCCTTCACGAATGAATGTAGGACAAATTTTTGAAGCTTTATTAGGATTAGCAGGCAGTATGCTTGAACAAAATTATCGGATAATGCCATTTGATGAAAAATATGAAAAAGAAGCTTCAAGAAAATTAGTATTTTCAGAACTATATCGTGCTAGAGTGCATACAGGATATTCTTGGTTGTTTGAACCTGATTTTCCAGGAAAAACTAAATTATTTGATGGAAGAACAGGAGAAGCTTTTGATCAACCTATAACAGTAGGTAAAGCTTATATATTAAAATTAATTCATCAAGTAGATGATAAAATACATGCAAGATCAACTGGTCCTTATGCTTTGGTGACTCAACAACCTTTACGAGGAAGAGCTAATCATGGTGGACAACGAATTGGGGAAATGGAGGTATGGGCTATAGAAGGTTTTGGAGCAGCAAATATTCTGCAAGAAATGTTAACTATTAAATCGGATCATATCAATGCAAGATCTAAAGTATTAGGTGCAATAGTATCTGGAGAATCTATTCCAAAGCCTTTAGGGCCTTCTGAATGTTTTAAATTATTGGCTCGAGAATTAAGATCTCTAGGTATCAATATTAGTCATAATATTATTTGTTCTGACAAGTTAAAAACTTATATAAGTGACATTTAGTGTATTAATCTTCAATTAATATACAAAAAAATAGTGTATTGATTAGGTATAACTTTTCAAGATTTTTAATTATCATTTTTTATATAAAAAAATAACACCATTTTCATTACGATATAATCGATACTAATTTATATAATCAAATTATATATCATTTAAAAGTAATGTCTTTTTTAAAAAATTATCAATATTTTCGTATAGGACTAGCTTCTCCTGAAGAAATTCTTAGCTGGGCACAAAAAACACTTCCTAATGGAGAAATAGTAGGTGAAGTTACAAAACCATATACTATTCATTATAAAACTAGAAAACCTAAAAAAGATGGTTTATTTTGTGAACGTATTTTTGGACCTATTAAAAGTGGTACATGTGCTTGTGGCAAATATCAAGGAATTGAAAAATTGCCTCATTTTTGCGAACAGTGTGGAGTAGAATTTACACATTCTCAGGTACGTCGAAGACGTATGGGATACATTCAATTGGGAGCTCCAGTAGCTCATGTATGGTATGCTAAAGGGCATCCAAGCTATATTAGTTATCTACTCAAACAGTCTTTAGAAGACATAGAAAGTTTACTATATTACCGTGTGTGATTTGAAACAATATTTCAATTGTGCAGATATAACTGCTTAGTTTATTACTTAAACTTAATAAGTGAATTAACATAATCAACATATTATGAAACTTAATAAATATAAATTTTAATAATTTATTTACAATCATTAGATGATAAATAATGAATCGTTTTTCATAAAAAGTAAATTATATGATAATTTTGATAAAATTACGGTATTTTATTAAAATCAAATATATCATTAAGAATGATACTTTTATTTATAAAGTAGATGATAAAAATTGAAAAATTGACTAAGTGAACATTAATGAATTTAATATAAACTCATGATTAATTAGAAAGATAGCTTTACAATTTTTTATAAAAAAAACACTTATTAAAGCTATAAATGTGAATGTGATTGTCAAATTTTTTTTTATTTTATACAAATACAGTCAAATTACATTTGAGCCGTATGAGATGAAAATCTCATGTACGGTTCTACGAGGGGGAATATTTTATTACCTATCTCAATACATTCCTATTAGGACCTTTTGGAAACCAACCTAGCTTAATAAGACCTATTTCTATTATTGGACGAACATTATGTAGTTTTCGAAGTCGTTGGCTTCAACCTTTAAAAAAAATTTTATCTAGATGGTATAATCAATGTTTAGAAAGAGAAGTATGTACTGGTGGAAAAGCTGTACAACAAGAGTTGGGAAAATTAAATTTATTTCAAATAACGACATTTAGTAATAATAAATGGGAACAAATTTATCACAAAAGTGAACAGATGTGGAAATGGACACCAAATGGTGAAATTTATATATCAGATTTAGATCAAAGAGCTATCCAATGGACTAAAGATGCGTTTATCAAAAGAACAAAATTGATTAAAGAATTATTAAGAAGTTCAATTAATCCAGAATGGATGATATTTTCTATACTACCTGTTCTTCCTCCAGAATTAAGACCTATTATGGAATTAAAAAATGGTCAATTAATTACTTCTGATCTTAACGAACTTTATTTAAGAGTTTTAGTAAGAAATAATCAAGTATTAGATACTTCTTCCCCTTGGAAAATCTTAGATCCAGACTGGATTCCTACTAATTTATGTGGAAGATTCGAAAAAGTCTTATTACAAGAATCTGTAGATGCTTTGTTAGACAATGGAATGGGAGCACCACCCTTTAGAGATAATAATAAAAGAATTTATAAATCATTTGCAGATATTATTAAAGGCAAAAAAGGAAGATTTAGACAAAATCTTTTAGGTAAAAGAGTTGATTACTCAGGAAGATCAGTTATTATAGTAGCACCTTCTTTAGGTTTACATCAATGTGGTTTACCAATAGATATAGCTATTGAATTATTTCAACCTTTCATCATCCAACAATTAATTACTCAAAATTTAGCTCCTAATTTAAAAGCTGCTAAAATAATGATCACTAAAAAAGATCATATAATACTTCAAGTAGTCCGAATGATTATGCAAAATCACCCAATTTTGTTAAATCGTGCACCGACGCTTCATAGGCTTGGTATTCAAGCTTTTGAACCCATATTAACTTCTTCAAAAGCTATTCATTTACATCCCTTAGTTTGTGGAGGATTTAATGCAGATTTTGATGGTGATCAAATGGCAGTTCACATACCTCTTTCAATAGAAGCTCAAACCGAAGCACGCGTATTAATGCAATCTCAAAACTGTCTATTATCACCTGCTACAGGAAGAGCAATAACAGTCCCTAGTCAAGATATGTTACTTGGTTTATATCTATTAACTTTAGAAAGTTCTATAGGTATATATAGTTATCGTGATTTTTATGAAAAATCAAATTTTAAAACTAATTTAAAGAAAATACATGTTTTTTCAAATTATAATGAAGTTTTTTATGCAATAAATAGAAAAAATATTAATATATATTCACTAATTTGGTTAGTATGGGAAAATAAATTATTATTAACAATAATGTCTATTGAAAAACCAATAGAATTACAATATGACATATTTGGGAATCATGTAAATATATATGACCATTTTCGTATTCTTTATAATAAAGAAAATATAACAATTAATATTTTTTTACTTACTACAGCAGGACGTATAATTTTTCATCAACAAATACAACAAGCTATTCTTCAAAAAGAATTATTTCGTTATCAATTTTTAAACCAATTAAAAACAAATATTAATCAAAATCTTATTAAAAATACAAATGAAAGCTATATTTACTACACTTTATTTCCTCCTATATCTCAATTAAATGAAATGTGGTTAGAATAAATTGAATTCATAAAACAAATTTATTTATTTTTGTGTAAAAAAATTTCAATCAAAAAATGGAAGTATCTTTTTGTATAAAAAACGAACAACCACAATATGAATATTGAAAAAAAAATTACATTTTATAACCAAGTAATGAATCGAGGAGCTATGAGACAAATGCTTAGTAGATTAGTTCACTACTTAGGTAATAATTATACTGCACAAATTTTGGATCAATTAAAAGCATTAGGTTTTAGATATGCGACAGAAACTGGCATTTCATTAGGTATTGATGATTTATTAACTACTCCTTCAAAAAAATGGCTTATTCAAGATGCTGAATATCAAGCAGAAGCTTCTATAAATCAATGTCAGCGTGGAAGTATTCACGCTGTAGAGAAACTTAGACAAGTAGTAGAAACCTGGCATATTACTAGTGAATATTTAAAACATGAAATGAGTTTTAATTTTAAAATTACTGATCCACTTAATCCTGTTCATATGATGTCTTTTTCTGGAGCTCGTGGTAGTGTGTCCCAAGTACACCAACTTGTAGGTATGCGAGGATTAATGGCAGATCCTCAGGGACAAATTATTGATTTACCTATACAAAGTAATTTAAGAGAAGGATTATCTCTTACAGAATATATTATATCTTGTTATGGTGCTCGAAAAGGTGTAGTAGATACTGCTATCCGTACAGCAGATGCTGGCTATCTAACACGTAGATTAGTAGAAGTGGCTCAAAATGTTATTGTTAATAATACTGATTGTGGTACCCAAGAGGGGATACAACTTTATCCTTTAAAAAGTTATTCTTCTTCAGGAATAATTAATTTACCTTTGGAAGAAAGATTAATAGGACGTGTAACAGCAAAAACATTAATTATTAATAATAGATGTATTATACCACGCAATCAAGATATAGGTGCAGAATTAGCACAGCAATTGGGTTTTTACAAAAAAAAAGTTATTATCAGATCTCCATTAACTTGTGCTAGTATGCCTAGAGTATGTAGACTTTGTTATGGATGGGATTTAAGTTATGGTAACTTAGTAGAATTAGGAGAAGCAATAGGAATTGTAGCAGGACAATCTATTGGAGAACCAGGTACTCAATTAACATTACGCACTTTTCATACAGGAGGTGTGTTTAGTGGAGATGTTGCAGAACATGTTCGAGCACCATATAATGGTATTATAAATTTTGAAACAAATCTTATTAAACCAACTCGTAATCGACATGGTAAACCAGCATGGGTATGTTCTTTTCCATTAGAAGTAATTATTCGTGGACCTAATAAAGATACAATATTAATTGTTCCTGCACATAGTCTTTTATTAGTCAAAAACAAACAATTTATACATTCAAGACAAATTATTGCAGAAGTACGTGCTACTACTTCACCTCTTAAAGAAAAAGTGAGTAAAGGAATATATTCAGATATTCAGGGAGAAATTTTTTTACAAAAAAAATTTTATTGTATTTCTAGTTTTTTACTTCAGAAAATAGTTAAATTGTATCCTATAAATGCTGGATATTTATGGATTAAGTCATATCGAATATTGACTTTTTCTTCTAAAAAAAAAATACACTTATCTTATTATGATCAAGATCATATTTATAAAAATATCATATTAGGAACTTCTTTTAATAAATTTAAAATTTTAACAAGAGTAAGAAATAATTGTACAGGAATAATAAATATTTCACGTTATAATCTCTCAAATATCAATAAGAAAATAACTTATCAATCAATATTAATACAATCTATAAAGGATAAATTAAAATATAGAATATCTTCATTCACAAAAAATTATACTAATACACAGTATACGTCAAAAAAAAATATTAGCTTTTATTCTCAAAAAAAAAATCAAAAATCATCTATAATCAATCAAATTAATGAAGAAAATCAAAAAAAATATTTTAAGAATATTTTTCTTTTGCTGAATCATAAAAATACGCTCAATAGTCAGAGTCTTTATAAAGGACTTTTAGGAACATCTTATAAGATATATCAAACAATTTACAAAATGAAGAATTTTAAAAATAATTTGATATTAAATTCACTAAACTATCCAATAGCTCTTTCAAAAATTCAAAAAATTTACTTGAAATTCATTCAATTTAGTACATTTTCTGAATTTCATAATTACAAATATACATATTGTCAAATGAATTTTGTTTTTTTTAATCAATCACAAACTTCATTTTATTGTATACAAAATCGTTTAATACAAAGTATAGGAAATTTTTCGTCTGACAATATTCCATCAATAAATACTAAATATAGCATAGATACAGGAAGAGTTATAGCCATTAATAATCATTATATCATTTTACATTTAAATAAATTATATTTAACAACACCTAAAGGAAATATATATGTTCATAGTAAAGAAACTGTTACTAAAGGTAAAACATTATTAAGTCTTATTTATGAAAGATTAAAAACTAGTGATATTACCCAAGGTTTACCTAAAGCAGAACAACTTTTAGAAGCTCGACCTAATAATGAAGTAAGTATTACTTTACAACAATATTTTGAAGATTGGACTACAAGAATAAGAAAATATTTACTATCACCTTACAGTATATTTACTCCAAAATTAGTTCAATATAGTCAAATTGATCTTGTTAACAGAATTCAAGCAGTATATTTAGCACAAGGAGTATTTACTTCTGATAAACATATCGAAGTAATTGTACGTCAAATGACATCTAAAGTAATCATAGTAGAATATAATGATCCAACAGCAATATCTTCTGAAGGAGTAATTAGATGGTCAATTAAATCTAAAACACAAAAAATGTCTTTATATTTACCTGGTGAATTGATTGAATTGAAACAAGCACAGAGAGTATATCGTGCATTAGAAGAACCGCTTCCTTATAAACCTTTATTATTAGGAGTTACTAAAGCTTCTTTAAATACAGAAAGTTTTATCTCTGAAGCAAGCTTTGAGCGCACAGCAAACGTATTAAGTAAATCTGCTTTTGAAGGAAGAATTGATTGGATGAAAGGTTTAAAAGAAAATATTATTTTCGGTGGTATAATTCCAACAGGTACAGGATCTACTGAAAAAAATTGGGAAAATATTTTACTGGATTTTCCACAACGGAGAGATACTTCATCACAATTTTTTTTGAAAAAAATATACAATTCGAAAATTGGGTATCGTTTATCTATAAATTCATTTTCAAAACATGAATTAAATAGTAATTTAAGGCAATCAATATATAGTAAGTATAATTACTCAAAATATTCTTCTTTAATTTTAAATACAAATCCACATAATTTTTTAATCAAAAATTCTTCTGAAAATTCTATTAATAATGAAATTTTTATGTTATAATTTAGTGATTTTTTTATTTACTATAATAGAAGTAATGTACATTCTCTATTAATAGAGAATTAATACTTTTTTCTTATTATAAATCTTAAACACGTAAGAGTCCTAAATGAAATATCTATTTAAATTACATTTTTTATTATAAAAAAATATAGTATTGCTCTCAATTTTTAATAAATAATGTTTAAAAACATGACTTGGGATATTAATTTATATGAAATGATGGAAGCTGGAGTACATTTTGGACATCAAGCTCCTAAATGGAATCCAAAAATGGCTCCTTGGATTTTTACAGAACGTAATGGTATACATATTATTAATCTTACGCAAACAGCACGTGCTTTATCTGAAGCATGTGATTTCTTAGCTAATGCATCTCAAAAAGGAAAACAATTTTTGTTAGTGGGTACTAAAAATCAAGCAGCAGACTTAGTTGCAGAAGCAGCTATTAAAGCTAGATGTCATTATGTGAATCATAAATGGTTAGGTGGTATGTTAACTAATTGGTCAACAATTGAAACTAGATTACAAAAATTAGCAGAACTTGAAGCTCAAGAAACTTTTGGTATGTTTAATAAACTACCTAAAAAAGAAACTGCAATTTTAAAAAGACAATTAACCCAATTACGTAAATATCTAAGTGGTATCAAATATATGACAGTACTTCCAGATGTAGTCATTATTATTGATCAAAAAGAAGAAATTGCAGCAATTAAAGAATGTATTAAACTAGGTATTCCTACAATTTGTTTGGTTGATACTGATTGTGATCCTGATTTAACTGAAATGCCTATTCCAGCTAATGATGATGCTCGTGCATCTATAAGATGTATATTGGACAAACTTACTTCTGCAATTAAGCAAGGACGTATAAATAGTATATAATCTTTTTATTTACAATCATATTTTGAATATACAAAAAATATGATTTTTACCAATTTTCAATTATCATGCATTATTTTTTATTTTAAAATCAGACTATTATATTACTGTAAAATAGTATTTAAAAGATATTATTTTTTATCCAAAAAAATCACTTAAAGTTTTATATTTCAATATTCAATACTAAAATATATGCAAATTTGGAATTTCGATATTCAAAATATGAATTCTATATATAAATTATCTGGAGTAGAAGTAGGTCAACATTTATATTGGCAACTAGGAAATTTTGAAGTTCATGCTCAAGTTCTCATTACTTCTTGGATTGTAATTGGTATATTATTAAGCTTAGCATTTATTTGTACAAGAACTTTAGAAACAATTCCTACTGGAAGTCAGAATTTAATAGAATATATATTAGAATTTATAAGAGATTTAACTAAAACTCAAATTGGAGAAGAAGAATATCGCCCATGGGTTTCTTTTATTGGAACTATGTTTTTATTTATTTTTGTGTCTAATTGGTCTGGTGCATTATTACCTTGGAGGGTTATTGAATTACCTCATGGAGAACTAGCTGCTCCAACAAATGATATTAATACAACTGTAGCATTAGCTTTATTAACTTCAATAGCATATTTTTATGCTGGATTAAGTAAAAAAGGTTTAAGTTATTTTGGTAAATATATTCAACCTACCCCAGTACTTTTACCAATTAATATTTTAGAAGATTTTACGAAGCCATTATCTTTAAGTTTCCGATTATTTGGTAATATTTTGGCAGATGAATTAGTAGTCGCTGTATTAATTTCTTTAGTCCCCCTTGTTGTACCAATTCCTATGATGTTTCTTGGATTATTTACTAGTGCTATTCAAGCATTAATTTTTGCTACCTTAGCAGCTGCATATATTGGTGAATCTATGGAAGGACATCATTAAACTTATTATAAGTTTAAATGAATGTTCATTTTTTATAATATTTTATTATAAAAAATGAACATTCATTTTTTGTCTTAGGCGGGTAGCGGGAATCGAACCCGCATCTTCTCCTTGGCAAGGAGGAATTCTACCACTGAACCATACCCGCTTTTGGATTATTAAAAAAAATTATATAGTTAAAATAACTTTTACATAAAAAAAAGTTGATTATATGATATCTATTTTTTTATTTCAATTTCATTTTTTAATAAATTCTACATATCAAAATATATCTTAGTGCATGTTAATACATACAATATAAACAAATAAGGGTCTGAGTTTACTTCTGGCACCGAGTTATTTTCCCACAGGGCTCCCCCTGCAGTATTTTTACTGCTATAAAGTTTCACCACCAAGTTCGAGATGGATTGGTGTGTTACCTTCACACTTAAAGGCACCAGAATATGGTTTAATATTGTAACAAAAAATTGTAATTTTGCATCCTTGTAGCCTCTTTTATAAAGATAAAAACGTCCACTTGAGTACAAATATTAATTGAATATACATTTTTGATGTATATCATTACATGGGCGAGGAGGGACTTGAACCCCCGGCTCCGCGGTTCGTAGCCGCGTGCTCTAATCCACTGAGCTACACGCCCTGTCTATATAGATTTAAAATCAAAAGAACACAATTATAAATAAAAAATACGAGTTAACTATACCATAAAATGAATAATAAAGCAATAAGAAAATTAATATAAATTGTTATAGAAAAAAATTGTAGATTTGTTTATCTTTAAATTTGAATAATAAAAAAAATATTTTTTAGAAAAATAAGTTTCAAATAGACTTTGTCTTTAAAAGGTTTACTATTACTATAGTAATAGAGTCTGTAGAGAACTATGCTCATAAAGCAAGTGAAATGTTCTCTGCAATTTTTATTTTCTTTTTTTTTATTATGCAAAAAAATATAAATTGTAAAATCATTACACAATTAGTATATTTATTAATTTCAGTTATTGGTATTGATATCATTAATAACCCACCAGTATCTCAAGCTTTCCCAATTTTTGCACAACAAAGTTATGAAAATCCTAGAGAAGCTACTGGAAGAATTGTTTGTGCAAATTGTCATTTAGCTAAAAAAGCTGTAGATATAGAAGTTCCTCAAGCTGTATTACCTAATACAATTTTTGAAGCTGTTGTAAAAATTCCATATGATACTCAAATTAAACAAGTTTTAGGAAATGGCAAACAAGGTGGATTAAATGTAGGGGCTGTGTTAATTCTACCTGAAGGATTTGAATTAGCACCTTCTGAGCGTATTCCTCCAGAAATTAAAGAAAAAATTGGAAATTTAGATTTTCAACCTTATGCTCAAGATAAAAAAAACATTTTAGTGATTGGACCAGTACCTGGTGAACAATATAGTGAAATTATATTTCCAATTCTTGCACCAGATCCTGCTTCTAATAAAAAAGTTCACTTTTTGAAATATCCAATTTATTTAGGAGGTAATAGAGGAAGAGGACAACTTTATCCTGATGGTAGTAAAAGTAATAACACTGTATACAATGCTTCTGCTACAGGAACAATTACTGAAATTGTTCGTAAGAAAAAATCAATTAATATTAAAATCACAACCCCAGAGGGTCGTGAAATAATAGATAATATTCCTATAGGTCCAGAACTAATTGTTGCTGAAAATGAACAAGTACAGTTAGATCAGCCATTAACTAATAATCCTAATGTAGGTGGTTTTGGACAATCAGATACAGAAATTGTTCTTCAAGATCCATTGAGAATTCAAGGATTATTATTATTTTTTGCTTCTATTGTTTTAGCACAAATTTTCTTAGTTCTTAAGAAAAAACAGTTTGAAAAAGTTCAACTTGCTGAAATGAATTTTTAAAAAATTTATTTGTAATTTGAAATAACAAAAAGCGCTCAATTTATAAACAAAATTGATATTTCATTAATGCACATAAATTGTCATAAATATAAGTTATACAACTTATTATTAAACAGTTTTCAATTAGACGATATTGAATATCGCTATTTATATCCTCTATTAGAACAAACTGGAATCTATGGTGGCTATTCTGATATTATTTCAATTGCACATCAATTATCTAATCAAATACAAAATATTTATTTAAAAAAAACAATTTCAAAAAAAAAATCCATTGTTTTGAAGGAATATTTACATTTTTTAAATGTATATACAAATTGCTTAGAAAGTCATGAAATTTTCAAGAAAAAAATAATATCATATCATTTTCAATCAGAAAATTACAAA